>OJKJ01000339.1_pt1 | contig 28686 bp, 36 predicted proteins | sample 1596491 | NCBI WGS metagenome assembly OJKJ01 (sample SAMEA4350160, study PRJEB24818) | metagenome | biome: human; feature: gut; material: faeces | place: Denmark | collected 2013-09 | reverse complement strand
CTTTTTTATGGAATAACATAGTAAGCGTCCCTCCCGTTGTTTTCTTCCATAATCCTGATTTTTAAAAAAGAATGTGCCTTGGCACATTCTCGCGCCGAGGCGCGGTTGCTTCAGCAACCATCTACCACTGCGCCGAGTGCGCATCCTAAGCGGAGCGTTTTTATTTCATAGGACGCATTTTCCTATGAAGTCGCCGCCACCCCTTCAAGGGGTGGCTCGGCTCGCTGGGTATAACCCCTTGACACCGGACAGCGTCTCAAGGCGCCCAGACTTTCTCTTCGTTCAAGTCACTATTGCACTTGACGCGTTGCTTATGCCCCTTGAAGGGGCGTTTGTACTACTTCGACTTAACCCTTAAAAGGGTTTTCATATTCTTTTACACCTAATTTATCTTGCATGACATCGTTCTTTTCCTGATCTTGGATATACTTTTTGATTGTCGCTTCGTTTAACCCTACTGTGCTGACATAATATCCTTCTGACCAAAAATGTCGATTTCCAAACTTGTACTTTAGATTTGCATGTCTATCGAATATCATAAGTGCGGACTTGCCCTTCAAATATCCCATAAAACTTGACACACTCATCTTCGGCGGAATGCTTACCAGCATATGAATGTGATCTGGCATTAAATGCCCTTCGATGATTTCTACTCCTTTGTAAGAACATAACTGTTTCAAAATATCTCTTATATCAGCTTTTAATTGATTATAAATAACTTTTCGTCTATACTTTGGAGTGAATACGATGTGATACTTACACATCCATTTTGTGTGAGCTAAATCATAATTCTTATTCGCCATAAAATCACCTTTCCTTTCTTACAATAGTGCCTGAACAACTCTATTGTAACGGAAAGGTGATTTTTTTATATAACGATTTGTCTCCACCCGCATAACAGGTGGGTTTCCGTTTCGGGCATTTCCATTTTTCGGAACGCGAAAAACTACAATACCCTCAACTGGCTAAAGCCCATACAAAAAGCACCAGCCGTTTTCTGGCCGATGCCCTGTACAAAAACCAATATGAATACACTAAAAATGCAGTTACTTCTCCATAACAAAATTAGTCAAAGGAATCCCGCCCCTTATTACCTGCTGCTCTCTGACTACTTTGTAACCCCTATATTCAAAAAATGGCTTCGCCGTAATCGAAGCGTGTGTAGTTATCTTATCTGCCCGAACATTTTGTTCCAATTCATCACAAATAGCAGTGCCAATCCCCTGATTCTGATAATCTTTGTGGACATATAACCTGTCAAGATACCCTGCTTCATCTATATCTCCGAATCCGGCTATTACACCATTCTCTACAGCGACAACCGTATAATGTTCAGAAAAAGATTTATCCCATTTTCCCAAATCCACACACCCTGTGGCCCATACATCCAGCTGCTTTTTTGTGTAATCTTTCGCATTTACAATATGAACCGTCTGATAAAATAATTCCGCTAACTGTTCACAATCCGATGATTTGTATTTTCTAATCACCACCGTCATCCCCCGTCAATATGATTTTCCTAATTAAATACGCCCAAAGTTATCTTCGGGCATAAGCCAACTCCGTTATCCCATTATATGATTGTGTATGCACTAATTTGAGTTTTATTTCATCCTGGCTTTCCTCAAAGAGCCGGATACCGGAACCCAGAATTGTGGGCATAATGGAAATATAAAATTCATCAATCAGTCCGCCCTGCATTAAGGGTTGAATGATGCTTGCACCGCCGCAAATCCAGATTGCTTTCCCTTCTTCCGATTTTAACTGTTCAACAACACTGCATGGATTGTCCTGTACAAATTTTATGTCTTCTGTCGGGGAGAACTTCCTGTGCGTAATGACATAAGTTGTCAATCCCTTATAAACCCACTCGTCAGGAGACAATTCTGTTGTGACCTGGTAATAAGTATTCCAGCCCATAATGACCGTATCAACATCCCTGATAAAAGCGGAATAGGTATCCACGTTTTCTTCCTCGCTGCCATGCCCATTCAGCCAATCCACTTTTCCGCTGCTGTCTGCAATATACCCGTCTAGGCTCATTGCAATATATAAAACAACCTTTCTCATAATATCCCTCCCTGAAGTTTCCGGAATGCCAGATTATCAGCCCGTCATCCTCTATGGACATACATTCTTGTCATATCCGGCTCCCCATCCCCCTGCACCATACAGAAGAACTCCCAACCATAGCGCTCATAAAAAGAGGTATGGTCTGTTACAAGATATAACGTTTCAATCCCGCTTTTTTTCATGTCGGCACATACATAATTAAGCAGTGCGCCGGCCACTCCCTGGCACCTTTTATCCGTTTCCGTATAAACTGCGCACACATTTGGCGCAAGGTCTTTTCTGTCATGAAAGTCATTTTCAATCACTCCCAATCCTCCAATAATCCGCTCCCCTTCCATTGCCACATACCACTGGGGAACGGCGCTTTCTTTCGTCAGGCAGGCTTCCATGCTTTTTCTGTACTCTTCCAACGGAATATTCCATTTTTCATGAAACCACACTGTGGCCTGTCCCGTTATTTCCGGCCTGTCTGCCAGACGTATTATTTCATACTCCATTTTGGTATTTTCCTCCGCCAAATATACAATTTTATAACTCAATATCTACGTTATAACAATCATCTATTAAAATATAATTGCAGCCATACTTCTGGCACATTTCAAGATAATACGCATTGTCTTCCAGCACAGAAGCCATGGTACACCATGTATCATCCATGCGCTGTTCGATTTCATCTGCATGTTCTTTAATATCTGTAAAATCCTCTTTCCAATGAAATGGGATGTAACAGCCCTCCACAACAAGGTTCTGTTACTACTCCATTATATCGGATATTCCCCAAAAAGTCATCCGCTTCTGAAACTCCCGCAGTGTAAACGATACCCTCCACAGCCCCTTATAAGACGTATCCTTCACCAGTCCTGCCATCCCTCTTACGTGGTCCCGGCCTCCGTCTCCCCTCCGGAATCCGCTTCCACGTCCTCTATACTCACCTCATAGGAATCCGTCAGAGGGAGCGGCATCCCGTCAAACACCAGATACTTAATAAACACAAGGCCTTACATCCCTCCTGACCGCAGGGTCTGCCTCACCTGTACCTTCACCACAACTTCATCCAACAGCGTACCCCCCACATACACACGAATGCAGATGGTCCCCACATTATCCCTACTCTGCATCCCTGCAAACATCTCCTGAATACCGGATATCATCTGCCGCATGGAATCCACCGAAGCCGTCTGCACCTGTGCTGACTGCATAGCAGACACCCCCGGACTGATGACCATATCCGCTGCCACACCGGAACGCACTGGAAGCCAGTCCCGTGATAAACCCAGCCGCCTGGTTAAACCCGGAAACAATGGTATTATAAACATTCCCCATGACGTTCCGGATACTGGAAACCACGTTATTAAACACATTGGACACCGCAGACCTGACCGCATTCAATATGGAAGACGTCACAGACCTCACGCTGTTCCACACCCCGGACACCACCGACTGGATGGTGTTCATCACCGTCTGCACCACTGACCTGATACCATACCATGCCGCGGTGATAAAGGACTGGATTGCCCCAACCACCGCAGTGACCACACCCTTAATGGCATTCCACACCGTAGTGAACATGGTCTGTATCCCCTGCCAGCAGGATGTAAAAAAGGAAGCAAGCCCATTCCAGACTATCTAACAATCCCATTCCACAATCTGCCGGATAGAAGGTATCAGGATTTCTCCCGTCTTCCAGCCCGCTATAGCCATGTAATTCATGGCCTCTGCCACCTCGGAAGCGGAAAATTTCGTCTTAGCACCTATCTCACGAGCTTTCTCCCGCAGCTTATCCAGCTCCCTCTCGCCAGTGCGTCATTAGCCTGCTGCCCCGCCGATTTCAACTGTAATACCTGAATCCTGGATGCCACGTTCCCCACCGCCTTTCCGACACGAAAAAAAGAGCCATTACTGGCTCCCAAACCATGTGATGATACGCATCTCCCTTATTTCCCGGATTCTATGTAAAAGGCTGATTTAATTTTTTGATAAATTATGTAGAATTGCACAAAATATATTTAAGCAGTATTTATAACAGTAAATCTATTGACTTTTCAACTGATATTACATATGTTATAGTAAAGAGGTGATGATTATGAGTATTAGAAGTGCGATTGAAAACACAATCCCCATTTCCCAGTTCAACCGTGGATTAGCCGGAAAAATCTTTGAAGAAGTAAAGCGCCATGGTGCCAAGGTTGTCATGAAGAACAACTCTCCGGAGTGTGTCCTGCTTTCCCCGGAAGAATATATCCACCTTCTGGATGAGGTAAATGATGCAAGGCTCTTAGCCACTGCCACACAGCGCATGTCTGCATTTAATCCCTCCACCGTTATCTCCCAGGAACAGGTCGACCGGGAATTTGGATTCAACCCCGCAGATTATGAAGAAACGGACGGCATTGAATTTGAATGAGCTGGGATGTCAAATACCTTCCTGAAGCCCTTGAAGACCTCCGCAAACTGGATGGCAGCCAGAAAATCCTGATTCGGAAAGCGATTCAGAAAGTCTGCCAGAATCCATTACCAGAAAACGAAGGCGGCTATGGAAAACTCCTGGGAAACAAAAACAACACCAATCTTTCCGACTTTCTAAAAGTCAAACTCCGTGGTGCCGGACTGCGTATCATCTACCAGCTCATCCGCCGTGATGATGGTATGCTGATTGTTGTAATCGGCGCACGGGAAGATGACGAAGTCTATGAGATTGCACAAAAACGCATCCTTAAACATAATTTGTAAAAAGAAACGGCAGATGTTTTGCCGTTTCTTTTTGCCAGTCAAAACCGGTCCATATCCCCCATGGAAATCCCCAGCTGCACGCACCGGAGCAGGAACAGCGGCGTGGTCATCTCACGCTCTGTCGAGCGAAGTTTTTTAGCCTCCACATCCCAATCCCCACAGTTTAATCAGCTGCGGCAGGATCTGTCTAAATGGAAAAGGTATTAAATCCGTCCAGCCACTCCTCCACCTCATCCGCGATTGCCGGATCTAATGGTTTTACGTTTATGCCAAACCCAATCTCTGCGATCCCAAATCCATCTTTAAATATGTCAGCCGCTATCTTGGCCGTCCGGTCATTGCCCTTTCCAGGATTAATTCCTACGACGGCGAAACGGTGACTTTCCATTACAATAAGCATGAAGACTACTCTTTCGTTCAAAGGACGCTTCCTGCCATTGATTTTATTAAACTGCTCATTCAGCATATCCCTGAAAAGAATTTTAAGATGACACGGTACTATGGCCTTTATGCCAGACACCGGGAGATTGACAATAAGCTCTATAAAGCTGTCTCCAAATCCAAGCACAGGATTCTCTTCGATTTCAATACCTGGCGTAAGCATTTCCTTCTCACTATGGGTTACGATCCGCTTCAATGCCCAAACTGCAAACATCAAATGGTCTTTTTAAAGCTGTACCATAAACATGAACGACCTCCCATTTGATTCATACAACATTTATTACAGATGGGAGGCAGTTGCAAATGAATCAAAGATATGTGGATGAACTCAGACAAAAATACATCAAAAATCCTCCAGAAGGAATGACACCCAAACTGGTCAAGGACATGACCGATTCTGATTTATTGGATATGCATTACTTTATGATTGAAGACGATGACCTCGACGATGATGAATGGGAAAAAGGGTTCTATATCGACCTATCCTAATCACCGTCTGTTTTCTATGCCCTGCTTCGGCAGGGCTATTGGTTTACATAACTATGTTTTAGTGAGGACTTTCCTAATTAAATAAAAAGAAAGGCAGTCTTATTCATCTAAGAATAAGACCGCCTACTGCAATCTGGAATTCATTTCGCTATTTCAAGCTGGAATATAAGCGTATAGCATTTTATTTGTATTTTGTGATCTCATTAGCCTTACAAAATAGATTAAGGCTCACTGTTGCGCATATGAAATGCTGAATATGCGCACAGGAATTGCAGATCTGTTGAACAATCGACTTATTCCCAGCTTTTTAACAGCCTGGTCTATGCGGTCCACAAAATCAAAGATAACGATATATTTTTCTCGCAAAATGCGTTCCCTCCTATGATTGAGCAGACAAGCGCCAACGGCCCAAATTAAATAATTCATATTCTCTCACTCCTTTTCCATTGAGTAACTACATTGTATCTGGAACCTTATAAAATGCTCTCACTGTTTTCTACATTGTAATTTTAACCGAAATCTTCGTAGGACAAAATGAGTTACGGTACTCCGGCCAATTCACAGTGCGTATTCTCAAGCACATATGGATATTTGGACTTCTCAAGCAATTGATCATAAGAACCAACCCCAATCTCTTCGGTGTCTGTTTTTGGGAGGAAGAAATCACTGCAGCAACATTATTTACAACCGCTTGAACTCTATTCTCTTGCTATGTGTTTCATAGGACCACAAACTTTTTCAAAAGTTTCAGCAGTTCCTGCATATCCAGCGGTTTCGCCGTGTGGGCGTTCATGCCACAGGCTAAGCACTTCTGGATGTCCTCCGCAAAAGCGTCTGCCGTCATTGCAATGATGGGGATATCCGCATCTGAGCGATCAGAGCTGCGGATCGCTTCTGTCGCCTCATAGCCATCCATCACCGGCATCCGCAGATCCATCAGCACCGCATCATAATCGCCGGTCTTCGACGCTTTGAACTTCTCCACACAGATTTCCCCGTTTTGGGCCCAGTCCATCTTAAATCCGCAGGCTGCAAGCAGTGTGCTGGCGATTTCCCAGTTCATTTCGTTGTCCTCTGCCACCAACAGCCGCTTGCCTGTAAAATCAGGCGTTTTCACTTGTGTCGCTTCCACAGCAGCCGTATGCTCTTTTTTGTGGAAGCGGCTTAATCCGTAGTACAGCGTGGACTTGAACAGCGGCTTGGAGATGAATCCGCTGACGCCTGCAGGAAGCGCCTCTTCCTCAATATCGCCCCAATCATAGGCCGAAATCAGCAGGATCGGAATATCCTCGCCGATTTCCTCCCGCAGCCTGCGGGCTGTTTCGATTCCGTCCATACCGGGCATTTTCCGATCCAGGAGTACCACATGGTAATCCCGACCCTCCGCATGACGCTGTTGCGCCATGGTAATGGCAGTGGCGCCGTCCAGCGTCCATTCAGCATGAAGCCCGATCTCCTCCAGGGTATCGGCAGCACTGCGGCAGAGCAGTTCATCATCATCTACAACCAACGCGTCCCACGCCGGCAGGCGCATATCCTGCTCCTGTTCCTTGGCCCACTCCAGATCTAAGATGATGTGGAATCTGCTCCCTTTATCTTTCTCACTCTCTACCTCAATGGTACCCTGCATGGCGTCCACGATATATTTTGTGATTGCCATGCCAAGGCCGCTGCCCTCTGTCTTATGTACCCGCTTGCTATCTTCCCGGACAAAGGATTCAAAGATTTTTTTCTGAAACTCTTCCGACATACCGATACCGGTATCCTCCACCCAAAAGTGGGTGCGGACATACTGCTCCCCTTTCGGGGAGGATTCCTGGGATACGGTCACATGGATCTGCCCGCCCTCCGGGGTAAACTTCAGGGCATTGGACAGAAGATTAAGAAGCACCTGGTTTAAGCGCACGCCGTCACAGTATACTTGTTCATGCCGGATATTTTGGATAAAAATATCAAAGACCTGTTTTCGGGCGTGAACCTGCGGCTGGATAATGTTAACGATGCCATCCATAATATCGCGCAGGGATATGGTATCCATGTTCAGGGTCAGCTTTCCGCTTTCAATTTTGGACATGTCCAGCACATCGTTGATAAGCCCTAAAAGATGCCTGCTGGAAAGAGTGATCTTTCTCAGGCATTCTTTGACCTGTTCCGTCTTTTGGATATTGGCTGTCGCAATAGCGGTCATTCCCACAATCGCATTCATGGGGGTTCGGATATCATGGCTCATATTGGCAAAGAACTCGCTCTTTGCCCTGTTTGCATACTCTGCTTCTTTCTTCGCTGCATCCAATTCCCGCATCTGATGGCGGGAAATCTTTAGATAAAGGAAAAATACAGTCAGAACCGCTGCCAGAATAATCATACAACCGCCCAGCGACCAGCCAATCCGGCGCATCCCAAGGTCTGCAACCGCATCGTCCAGTATGCCGTGGGGCATGACGGTGACAACCGCCCATACGGTATTGGGCAGGTAGGAGCAGTAAACATGGCGCCTCTCTCCATGCAGGGCTGCCAGCATATCAAACGGCTCCCGCCGGCTGATGGCCTGCCGCATCGCCTCCACATCGGTTTCAATGCCGTCAAGCCCGCTCTCCTGGCCGTTAAGCAGCACCCACTCATACCAGTTGTCAAGGCTCATATCGGTGTTTTTCACCACAAAGGTGCCGTCGCTCTGGATAATGTGTGAATAGACTAGGGTATTGTCCGTACCAAGTGACAGCGCTTCATTCAGCCGCTCCGTACTCACACCGGCCACGATTCCTGTGCAGTGGCTCCCATCTGATAAAGGATACCCTGCATCATTCGGGTAGCCCACTGAAACGCCATAGAGCGTATAGGCTTCGCCGTCGGCTCTCCTTCCGATAGCCGACATCTTTTCGCCGCTGTTCAGCGAATCTAAAAAGAAATCCGGGTTGTCCAGTTTCAGCGGCTCCCCATAGATGATCTGAGCCTCTCCTTCGGTATTGTATAGCGCCAGATACTCGAATTCTACATTCCTTCCCAGCTTTTCAAATCGTTCCTGCTCTTCCTCTGTGATTTGATCGGTTTCCTCCGGGGGAATCGCATTGAGGATATTTTCCACCTGCAGCGTGCGCATACGGAACAGCGTCTCAAAGTGATACTGTACCTGTGTACCGATGCCCTCCATATAGGGTACTACCACCGCAGAAAGGGCGTCATTATTTTCCCGTAGCATAATTTGTACCATCAGCACAAAGACGCCGATGCAAAGGGCCAATAGCCAAATCAGACTGGCCCATAAAAGATGAAGAATCTTTTTATCCACAGACTTCTCCTCCCGAGACTTTTATCCATAACGATGGCTCTCTTTTGCATGTGTCACCGTCTTTTCCTATATAGCTACAAAGAACCCGATATTTACAATGTAATATTCTGGGTCTATAATCAAGTGGTAAATAATTAAAATGTGGAGTGACAAAAGGCCATGCTTGATTCAAAAATAAAAAACAAACTGGAAAATATCCAATATGAGATCATCTCTCAGGAAAGACCCATCCTTTCTGTATCAAATGCCGAAGGGTATTATCCTATTGAGAAATCCGCTCCAACTTTTATTCTCCAGACTGAGAATGGATTTGTTGGGTGTTTCACGTCGTTTCAAAATGGACGCCTTGATTTGGTCAAACTCAAAAAGCTATTTGGTTTCCAGAAGCTAAAATTGGCAGACCGAGAGAAAATCAAAAGTATAACCGGATATGATGTAGGCACAATTCCCCTTGTCGGCCTTGAACTGCCATGCCTGTTCGACAAAAAACTACTGCGGCATGATTTCATATTTGGCGGGGCAGGCGATGAACTTTTGACTTTAAAAATATCGCCGGAGGACTTGCTGGAAGTAAACGAAATTATTGGTATGTTTGAGTAATCCCAAATCCAAATCCAAGTGGGCACATTAAACATGTGTCCGCTTGCCTTTTTGATTGAAAACTCACAGACAAAAACCTCTCACGCCACCCCACAAATGGCTTCCATCATACGCTCATAAACCGGAGTAATCTCCGACAACAGTGCAAAAGCATCAGCAATATCGCCGCCGCGGAATATCCGCACCTGGCGGTCAAAAAGCTCATAGAGTTCCGTCATCCCCAGGTTGCCGCACATCCCTTTGAGCGTATGGGAAAATGAAAGCCCCTCGTCTCCGTTTAACTGTTTTGCCGCCTCCAGCAGCTTTTGGAAATGAGTATCATCCTTGAATTTATTCAGCATTTGCTCCAACAGCGCCTCATTGCCCATAAACCGCTCCAAAGTACCATTCACATCAATTCCCGCTACCATCAGCCTTTCTTTTCTTACTTCATCCATATTCTTAATCCTTCTTTCTCATCAATGTCTATACAATTTGGAGAGTGTTCCTTCCACAGAGAAAAAACACTTCAGTAAATGCGGATTGAATGCACCACAGGCACCGCTCTGAATCATTTCCAACACCTGAATACGAGGATAAGCATCCTTATATACCCGCTTACAACTCAGTGCATCGTAGACATCTGCCAATGATACAATTTGAGCCCACAGTGATATCTCATTCCCTTTCAGCCCGTCTGGATAACCCGATCCATCCCAGCGCTCATGATGGTGTCTGGCGATATCGTAAGCATACCTGTATACGTCATTTTCCCGTAACTGGGGAACCTTTTCCAAGAGCAGCGCCCCTTGGATCGTGTGGGTTTTCATAATTTCAAATTCCTCCGGCGTAAGCTTGCCGGGCTTATTCAGTATCGCGTCTGGAATAGCGATTTTTCCCACATCATGCATAATAGAGGCCAACGCAATCTGTTCTATACTGGTCGCATCGATGTCTATCCCCAACTCTGTATGCTCCAGTATATATTTGGTGATCTCATAGATTCGCCGAACATGATCCCCCGACTCCGCGCTCCGAAATTCAATCGCCGTGGACAGGGCTTCAATCATCCCCTGATTCAGTTTTGCAATATGTCCGGCCTGTTCCAGAAGCTTTTCCTGCTGATGCATTACCTGACTGGATAGTCTGTGCCGAGCGCGGAACAACTCTACTACAGAATTGACCCGCCGAGCGACCACATAGGGGATAATGGGCTTGCTTATTACATCCATCACACCCAGTCGGTAGGCTTCCTTCATAACGCTATCGCTGGTTTCTGCCGTGATAAGAAATACTGGTATTTTGTCCAAAAGTTCTGCCTGCTTTAAGTGCTGCAGCACTTCCAGTCCGTCCATCGCCGGCATCATCACATCCAGCAGAATAGCACAATACCGATGGGGTACAGCCAAGATTTTATTCAACCCGATGCGGCCGTTTTCTGCTTCTTCAGTGGAATATTCATCTGAAAACAGATTAGCTAAAATGTTCCGGTTTACCTCATCATCATCAACAATTAACAGTGTTTTCGACGAGGCCTCTGATATTATGTCAATGTACCGTTCCATCTCAGTCCACCTCTCCTAAACATTCTGGTTCATATAAGATATATTGTCATTCATTAGGTCATTACTAATCGAATTCATTCTGTATCTAAAATAAGTTTTTTGAATAATTACTCCTTATACATTATAAAGGGTACCTTATTTATTTTCAATACACTAACTTCAACCCTTAACATATAGTATTGTATTTTAATTGTTTATAAAGCAGAAAAACTGCAGTTCATTCAAGTGGATTAGAACGGCAGATATCTTGGATAAAAGGCGGCCCAAGATGTATAGGAAATATATTTTCTGCTTCTCGTTTCCCTGCTCCCGTGCAGTTGTCACAAGTCTTGCATATTCCTTCTGGGAACAATAGGTCTGACGCTGGATTTTTACCTGGTTCACTTTTAAATCAAGCCGTTTGAGAAAGCTAAAATGTATTTTGCCAAGCGGGCAGAAATTTAATTAGGTAAAAAGCAGGTTTCAAGACCATATAACGAAACAAGCCGGACACAGGAAATCCTGTGCCCGGCTCAAATTTGTTTATAGTCATCTCCTTGTCGTATGTTTGAGATTTTTCAGTTTTGTTATGCAACACAGAAGTCAAAATATGTATCCGGATACGGCTCGTCCACCAGGACATAATGCCACCATTCATAGCGATAGGCTTCAAACCTACTTCTCTCCATGATAGCACGCAGGCTTTCCCTGTTGTTTGTTTCTTCTTCGCTCAGGCCGCTGGCGGCATGATGCGACCGCACATCCATGAAATCAAAATCCCCGCCCATTGGTACAAGCATACCCGTATCCAAACGAAAAATCGTGAGGTCAATCGCGCTCCCGCGGCTGTGGCTGGACTGCGAGGCCACATACCCTTTTGCAACCATCTCTTTTCGTTCTATATTGGGATAATAACGTTTTTTTGTTAGATTGTTCTCCGGCAGGGAAGCCCAATTCAGAAAGCAGTCCACTGCACATTGGGGACGGTAGCCGTCCCACAGAAGCAAACCATACCCCAGTTTCTCCGCTGCTTTCTGGGCCTTACGCAGCGCAGCACCCAGTTCCTTCGTTCCCACAATACGGTTTACCATATATCCGTCTACCGGCTTCCCGGTGAAATTGTCCCATGTGGCATATTTGGCATCCCACCGGATTCCCGGCAGCATTTCATCCAAAAAGACAAAGTTCTTTTCCATGATAGTTACCTCCTAAGTGAAAGTCCAATCAAGAGATCCAATATTTCAGAAAGCGTAAACCCTGCTGCTGTCATCATGCGTGGATAACGGCTATAGGAAGTAAATCCAGGCATGGTGTTCACTTCATTCAGGACAATGCTTCCATCCTCCTGTAAAAACAAATCAATGCGGGCCAGACCTCTGCAGCCAAGTACCCGGTAAATCTTCTTCGCCGTTTCCTGAATCTGCTCCCTTACTTCATCCGGCAGGGCGGCCGGAACTCTGATCACAGCATTTTCAGACCCCTTTTCCGGCTGTGCTTCCTGATGGATTTTAAAAAACCCGTGTTTCAATTCAATCTGATCGACCTCACCGGCGATGAGATCGTTTCCGATTCCCAGTATGGCACAGCCTACCTCACTCCCGGAAACGGACTCTTCAACCAATATTTTGCTGTCATACTTACCTGCCTCAGTGACCGCTGCCTGCAGTTCCTCTGCCCGGCATACCTTATTCACGCCAAAAGAGGAGCCGGAACGGGCAGGCTTTACGAAGACCGGGTACGAGAGCGTCTCCGCTTCCAGGTTGTCCCCTTTTTGTAGAACCCGAAAACCAGGTACCTTAATCCCCGCATTTTTCACAACCATATAAGCGAGTGACTTATCCATACAAATTACAGAACTTTGAATGTCGCAGCCCACATAAGGAATACCGGACAGCTCAAGCAGACCCTGTATGGTTCCGTCCTCGCCAAATTTTCCATGAATCATCGGAAGCACCACATCTACAGGCTGGCTCTCATATCCGCTGTCCTATTGTATCAGCAGGCCATGGGTCCTTCTGTCCGGAGAAATCACAGCCGGGGATCCCGCATAGTTCTCCCAGTCCCGGCAGGGCTTATCGCATAGTTTCCATGCGCCGGATTTTGTGATTCCAATATAAAATAGCTGGTATTTTTCCTTGTTTATATTTGCTGCAACCTCCATCGCAGATTTCACTGAAACATCATGTTCCTCTGAGCAGCCCCCAAACAGGACTGCAATTTTAAGCTTATACATTTCCAAGACTCCTTTCAAAATTCAGACAATTTCAGATGATATTGCTCACGGTATCGACCAGTACCCGGTCCGTATGATAGGCCGTATGCGGCGTAACAATGACATTGGGCATTTTCTGCAAAACGGAGAGGTAAGGATGCCCTATCGTTTTTTGTGTGCATTCATGGTAAAAGATGCCTTCTTCCCCTTCCAGGACATCTAAGGCGGCTCCTCCGATTTTTTGTTCTTTCAACGCAGCAATTATCTCGGAATTTCTTACGATTTTCCTACGGTGGGCAATGTAATCTCAAAACAGGTGATACCGTTTTCGCTGTGGGCAGTGATCTGTCCATGGTGCAGTTCCACAATCTCCCTTGCAATCGCAAGCCCCAGGCCGGCCCCACCGGTACTTGAGCTCCGCGATACATCCAGGCGATAAAACTGCTCAAAGATTCTTACTAACCTTTCCCGCGGAATCGTATCCCCTTCGTTTATGATTTTGATGAGCACATTATCTTCCGCATGCCTGGCATTCACCTGAATGGTGGTATTCTCATAGCAGTAGCTGACGGCATTTCTAAGCACATTATCGAACACTCTCTGCAGCTTGTTGGCATCGCAGGACAGCATCATGTCCGGCTGAATATCAAATTCGCATTTCAGATTTTTCTCGGCCAGCATCGGCTTAAACTCATGCCCCAGCTGTTCCAGCATCATCGTCAGATTGATTTTGCTGTACACAAGCGTGATGTTTGAAAGATTAAACCTCGTAATTTCAAAAAACTCATTGATCAGCTCTTCCAGACGTTCCGCCTTATCCAGCGAAATGGACAGATATTTTTCCCGGAGTTCCTCGGAGATCTGCTTCTCATCCCTTAACAGGTTCAAATACCCTATGACCGATGAAAGCGGGGTCTTCAAGTCATGAGCCAGGTACATGACAAGGTCGTTTTTCCGCTGTTCCGCAAGCTCGGCGTCCGTTTTCCGCTTCGTCAGGGTATGCCGTATGGAATTGATTTTCCTTTCGGTCGAAGCCAGTTCCGGAGGCAGGGAGATATCATTGGTATCTTCATGCACCAGGGTATCAATCCCCCGGTTGATCTCCTTAAAATACTTTGAGATGCTGTCCAGATAACGGCGAAAAATAACGAAAAACACACCCATGACGGCCATCAGGAAAAGCCATATCTCATACGCCTTAAAGGTTCTCAGGTAAACAGCCATCGCTTCATCCCGGTCATGATAAATGAAACGGTCTAATATGGCTACCACCACATTTGCAAAATTATCCTTTAAGACGAACAGATAAACCACCGATATAATCAGAATGGAGCACGCCATCATCAGCAGTATTTTAACGGACAGTCTGTTTTTAAAAAGTAAATAGTCATCCTCATGACTGGTCATATTTTTATTTTTCAATGGTATATCCCACTCCCCACACGGTTTTTATAAACTTCGGGTTTCTTGACGGTTCCTTCATTTTCTCTCTGAGGCGCCCAATATGCGCCATCACGGTATTATTGCTGTCAAAATACCTCTCGCCCCATACTGCCTCGAATAATTCCTCCGTAGAAACAACCGTCCCCTGACGCTCGCACAGATACCAAAGGATCGAAAATTCCGTTGGCGTCAGTTGAATTTCCTTTCCAAACAGGATACACTTATGGTTGCTCTTGCTGATTGTCATCCCCCGGATATCGTATTCCGTGCGTTCAGCCTCCTGCTTTATGCAGGGCTGCTTGTACCGCATGTACTGCCTTAGCTGTGCCTTTACCCTCGCAACCACTTCCAGCGGGTTAAACGGCTTCGTAATATAATCATCCGCAACGGACAGCCCCATGATTTTATCCCCGTCCTCGACTTTTGCAGTCAACATAATTACCGGAAAATAAAATTTCTCCCGGATTTTCTGGCAGATTTGAAAACCATCAATATCCGGGAGCATGATATCTAATATAGCTAAATCCAGTCCCACGGTTTCGATACACTTCAGTGCATCTGTGCCGCTATAGCACTTATAGACGTTGTACCCATCGTTTTTCAGATAGACTTCCACCAGATCAGCCAGCTCTTTTTCATCATCTACCACTAAGATATTCTCATTCATTTCATGGCTCCTTACCACAACTGACATACTCATTGCAAGATAATAACAGACTCACAAATAACCGGCAAAACTAAACAGTTCTATTATAGATAAGCAGTCAACATCCCCTTGATGTTCCGCACAACTATTCCATCTATCGGTGGGCGCCTATAGTTGCGTCTCTTCCATATGAATTTACTCTTGTCCTTCATCTTATTCCTCCACAGGGCGCCATGCCTCGCCAAACTTTATATCTCGAAACAGCGCGGCAAGGCCGGTGATTTGCTTGAGACGCAAAATCTCATCTCGATCCATCCCCAGATGTTTGGCAATCCATGCGTCTGAACGGCCAAATTCATGAAGCTCTTTTACAATGTTGCTCATCAAATCCACATCGTGAGAGCCACGCGCCCTGTTATGACGCACGGTACTGGCCATCCGCTTGTCAATCGGCTTCTCAATTACGGAAACCGGCAGCATTCCTTGCTCTCTTTCATAGATATCCGGATGGTCCAGCATCACCCGGTAGCGGTGAAAGCCATCGACAATCAGATAAACGTCCTGTGCTTTCGCGTAATAGCATACGACCGGCATTGTATACCCGTCCTCTTTAATGCTTTCATAAAGCAGCCGCATTTCAGGCGGCGCCACTTTATTTGGATTGTAGTTGTTGGGCCGTACCTTTTCAATCGGAACGGCAATCACATTATAAACTGGACTTTTATACTTCATAATCAAATTTCCTCTATGCTTTTGTATTTTCGGCGTATGGCATCCAGCCGCTTCTGCTGCTGCCGTGTCATCCCAAATCCCATGAACCGGCATATATGGTCATTTTTCAAAATACAGTAACACATCCGCTTCCAGCTCGGGATATCCTTCGTGGACTTGATATCATCCGTATGATCCGGGATTGGTCCCACAAAGACAATCCTGGATTTTTTGTTTAGAGTATAATTGGAAATACCGTTCCGCTTAATTTGATACCCCTTCTCTTGAAGCTCCCGAATCACATCCTCATCCAACCCGCCTCCCGTTTCATGCCAGAACTGGATAGAGGTATTAAACTTCTTTACATAATTATTCCGCAGCCTTTTTGGCAGCGTATCCAATAAAAATTTCGTATAAGATTTCCATGTATGGCCCTCCGGCAAAGTAATGCTCCGGTAGCCCATTGCCTTGGTCTTTCCATAAATAGAGGCGAAATTCGCTCCCTGCACACGCCCTACAAGCTTACACCAAATCTCCGGGTCTAGACTCGGTACAGATTCAGTGCGTCTTTTGCATAGTCATTAAATGGGGAGGCAACACGCATCTGCGAGGGCTTTAAGCCAGCCATATAGTAGAGATCATATAGATGGTTATAGTCGTAATCAAATAAATAGGTAGCGTGCCATATATCATCCGTAGACCAGTCATATAGCGGAGATGCGCACCAGACATCCTTGAATTGCTTGCTAATCCAGCAGGTCTCTTTATACCCGTATTTTTTGTTCAAAAATCCACTGTAACGCTGCAGGGATTCATCTGCCCGCATTCCCAGCAGGCATACGGTCTTCCCGCCGTTATGGGCAATCCGATACCAGCGTCCGAACTGTTTTGCCAAATCTTCCTGGTGCATCCGGTAACGGTATGTAGTCATTTTGTTATTTTCCAAGTTGATGACGTATTCTTTTTGAGGCATATCCCGAACCCAAAGTTCCTTCTTCGTATCATCCCATGGATACCAGTACATCTCGTAGCTGCTTAATGCGGTTCTGGTAGCCATAGGCAAGCATACCCAGTAAGGCTCAACCTGATTCTTGATCCGTTCAAAGGTGCGTTCCACATACTCAGTCGTCACCGAATACTGTGCCTCAAAATCCTGATGGAACACGCCAATGGTTCTTTCCGGATAGTGCTGATTCCGGTAATCCAGCACCATATTGAGCAGCAGACCGCTGTCCTTGCCTCCAGAAAAAGAGACATAGATATGATCAAATTCTTCAAATATGAATTGAATACGCTCTAAAAACGCATCATAAACATTCATATGCAAATACTCTCTTTTCAAAAAGATACCTCTCTTCTGTATTTAAGCGGAACTACTTTTGAAAAATTTTTGCCACTTTTAACAAAGGAATAAATGTCTTGCAGAGCTTTCGAAAGGTAGACTTCGACATAGTATAACATGCTCCTTTTACATTATAAAAGGAGCATGTTATACTTTCAATATACTAACTTCTACCCTTTGTATATAGAATTGAATTATTTTTGTGCGTATAGTATAATGAAAATAAAAAGGACTTGATTACTATGGAGGAAAGTGAAGGACGCTTTAATCGTGTTTATACTGATCTTAAAGGCCGTATTATCAGCGGCCAGTTTCCTGCCGGGAGCAGTTTCCTTTCCGCTGAGCAGCTGCGGCAGGAATACCAGATTGGATTTCACACCGCAAGGAATGTGACCGCCCGGCTTCGGGAAGAGGGGTATATTGTCTCCAGAAACCGAAAGGCGCCAGTGGTCTGTTGGGAAGGCAGCGTGCCTTCCACCCATTCAGCCGTTTGTGAGGTATTGTCCCACCGGGGCAGCCTGCTGGAGCTGTACGAATCCCTGACGGTGATCCTGCCGCCGCTGTTGACCTTTGTTTCACAATCCTGTGACTTTTGGCTTCTTCCACACTATGCACAACTGAAGAAAACCGCGATTCGGAAGATGCGGCCGCAGAATTGGCGGCTGCTGCCCCTCATCTGCCAGGAGCTTTTTGACGCCAGCGGCAATCCATTCTTTTCGGAAATATATGCCCGGTTTCACCGATACAGCCATCTGCCATTTTTCCTTGAAGCCGAAGGCTCTTATCTGCGTGAGATGCTGGATGATACTGAGGAATTCCTGTCCGTTTTAACAAGCAATCATCCGAAGAAAAAATATGATTGGCTGACTGCCAGCCAGCAGCGGACAGCCCTTGCCGTCCATGACACATTGTATCGGCTGGAAAAGAAGTATCCATCCTGGCATCTGCCGGAGGAAGAGCCTTTTCAATGGACTGGCCTGTATGAACGTACACCGGTTTATGTACAGATCCTGCAGGATCTCATCACCAAAATCACCACCGGCGCCTACCCTCTGGAGCAATATCTTCCCCATGAAGAAGATTTGGCCCGTGAGTACGGTGTGGCGCTGACCACGCTTCGGAAGGCAATGGCAGAACTGCGGGGTATGGGCTATATCCGCACATATAATGTTAAAGGGAGCATCGCGCAAAGACGCCCTGTGGAGGCTGCCCGCCACACGGTCCAGAACCCTGTTCACAGGCAAAATGCTTTCCGTTTTTTGTATGCCCTGCAATTTCTGGCACTGATTGCAGGCCCCATCGCCCATCGCGCCGCACCCGGATTCACCACAAAAGATCTGGAAGAAATAGAATTTCAGGTCCAGCAGCCCGGCGCAGTCCCGATCACCGTGCTGGCGGATGCCATCAGCCGCAATCTGGATCTGGAACCCTTGCGCGTCATTTTTCGGGAGACAGAGCATCTGGTGCGTTGGAGCTACTGTGCATTTTCTGAGAGAAACGCCGGGCAGCAAAAAAGACATATGCTCACCCATGTCCAGTCCGCGTTGAACGCATTAAAAGCGAGTGATAAAGACAGTTTTGCCAATGCGGTTGCCGGTTACTACAGCAATGCGTTCAGTCAGATTTGTGCGCAGTATGTCCAATATTATAAAATCAAAGATGCGAAATCTATTGTAAGTCCTTCATATGAGTGGCTGCAATAGAAGGTGTTCCACACAAGATGGCAGTTGGAATCATGCCATTACAAAGCTTGAATGCTTGAATTTTGGAGGGACTTATGACATTACAGCAATTAAAATATATGATAACCGCAGCCGAGGCAGGATCCATCACAGAGGCGGCGAAAGAGCTTTTCATTTCGCAGCCGAGCCTGTCAGGTGCAGTCAAAGAGGTGGAAAAAGAAGCCGGTATATCCATCTTTACGAGGTGCAGAGCAGGGATTGCGCTCACAAAGGAAGGCATGGAGTTTTTGGGTTATGCCCGTCAGGTCGTTCAGCAGATGGAATTGCTTGAATCAAAATACATTTCCAATCAGCCGGCGAAACAGCGGTTTTGCATATCAACGCAGCATTACACCTTTACTGCCAACGCCTTTGTTGAGCTTGTTCAGCGCTTTGGTCAGGAACGCTTTGAGTTTATCCTGAACGAAACGCAGACGCATCAGATTATCATGGATGTAAAAAATAGATTTAGTGATATAGGAATTCTGTATTTCAGCAACGGTAATAAAAGCGTATTGCAAAAGAGCTTAGAGGAGAATGATTTGGTATTTTATGAGCTTTTTGCCGCTTCTCCGCATGTGTTTTTATGCAAAGACCATCCGCTTGCAAATCAAAATTCATTGAAGCTGAAGGATTTACAGCCCTATCCGAAGCTCAGCTTTGTGCAGGGGAATTATGAGTCGGACTACTTTGCAGAGGAACTGTTCAGCAATGAACCCGCGGAAAAAAGCATCAAGGTCAGCGACCGTGCCGCTATTGTAAACTTTATGATAGGCTTGGATGGATATACCATTTCCAGCGGGATATTCCCCAAATATCTGCAAGGCGACGATATTATTTCCATCCCGCTTGATGAGGATGAGATGATGCGTATCGGATATATTCTCAACAAAGATGCAGAGTTGACGGAGCTTGGGGAAATTTACATTGATGCTTTGAAAAAATACAGACCACAATAAGAAAGGAATGGAATACTACATATGGAAATCAAGAAACTGGACTATGATTTTTCCGTCTGCAAGGTTGCAGACTACTCAAAAGTAAACTTGGAAAGCGACTTCTGCTTTATAGGAAAAACTGATGAAGAAAATTCGCTGGTATGTCTTACGGAAGCTGTGCCGGATAATACGACAGAGCGAGACGACGGTTGGAAAGCCTTTCGGATTCAGGGCGTGTTGGATTTTTCATTGATTGGGATATTATCGAAAATATCTGCTTTGCTTGCAGAAAACAAAATCGGCATTTTTGCGGTTTCCACCTATAATACCGATTATATCCTGACGAAACGGGAGAATTTTGAGAAGGCGATTCAGGTGTTGGAAAATGCGGGATACACAATCGTATGAGATCTCCATGTTTCATAGGTTGACGCTATGCAATAACACAAAATATAAGTATTACCTATCACATGCCTTTCCATGATAGAATGAGCATTAGCGCGAAGAATATGCTTGCATATTCAGCGAGCGGCGAATGACGATTATGATTCGCAGAATCATGATCTCATTTACGGAAAGGAAGGGTGCATGAATGCCCGGATATGCGATAGGTAATTTTTTTGTATATGCAGTCATAAATGCAATTACACCGGGACCCGGAAATATATTGGCGCTGAATACGGTGGGAAGCTACGGCTGGAAAAAAGGAAAACCGCTGTTTTTCGGCATATTTGCAGGATACTATATGGTGCAGATTCTTTGCGCTGTTTTCGTATTCGGTGTCAGTACATTTTTGCCGAATGTTCTCCGTGTTATGAAATACATAGGCGCTGCGTATATTTTGTGGCTTGCGATCCATATTGCAATCAGTAAACCTGCCGACGACAGCGGTGAAAAATCCGCTTCTTTTATAAAGGGCTTTTTGCTGCAATTTGTCAATGTAAAAATATATCTATTCGGCATAACAGCCTTAACCGGCTATATTACGGATTACAGCACTTCGTTTTCAGCGTTGCTTGTTGCAGAACTTACCATCGCAACAATCGGCACAATTGCAACTTTAATCTGGATAGGCTTGGGAACACTGCTTAGAACGGTGTACCAAAAGTATTACCGCCCGATTGACATTGTACTTGCCCTTACTTTGCTTGAATGTATTTACAGTATGCTGAAATGACAGACGATAAAAAAATCAGGAGGAAATCCTATGAAAGACGAAACAAAATGCCTGCACGCAGGTTATTCCCCTAAAAATGCAGAGCCGAGAGTTGTGCCGATTGTGCAGAGCACGACCTATGTTTACGATTCCACAGAAGAAGTGGCGGCGGTGTTTGACGACCCGATGAAATCCTTGATTTATTCAAGGTTCGGCAACCCGACCGTTATGGCGGTTGAAGATAAAATTGCACAGTTGGAGGGTGGTATAGGTGCTATGTGTACCGCTTCGGGACAGGCGGCAACCTTGCTTTCCATTCTGAATATCTGCAATGCGGACGACAGTTTTATCAGCACCACCGAAATATACGGCGGTTCGGTCAATCTGTTCTCCTTTACGCTGAAAAAACTCGGCATAGAGTGTATCTATATTGATAAAAATGCTTCCGATGAGGAAATAGATAAAGCCTTTCAGCCAAATACGAAAGCGGTGTTCGGAGAAACCATAGCCAATCTCGCCCTCACCGTTCTTGATATTGAACGCTTTGCAAGGATTGCACACAGGCATAATGTACCGCTGATTGTAGACAACACTTTTGCCACGCCTGTTTTATGCAAGCCGTTTGAGTACGGTGCGGATATTGTCATTCATTCCACTTCAAAATATATGGACGGTCATGCGGTACAGATCGGCGGTTGTATTGTTGACAGCGGAAATTTTGACTGGACAAAAGGAAACTTTCCCGACCTAACCGAGCCGGACGAATCCTATCACGGAATTTCCTATACAAAAACCTATGGCAAAAAAGCCTATATCGTCAAAGCAAGAATGCAGTTAATGCGTGATTTCGGCGTATATCCGGCTGCACATTCTGCCTTTTTGCTGAATCTGGGATTGGAAACGCTTGCCGTCCGGATGAAGCAATACTGTGAAAACGCTATGACGGTCGTTCGATATCTGGAAAAGTCTCCTTATGTGGAGCGTGTGATTTATCCGGGGCTTGAAAGCTATGAAAGCTATCCGCTTGCACAAAAATATTTAAAGGGCTGCAGCGGCGTTATTTCCTTTGTCATCAAGGGCGGTAAGGAAACTGCCATGCGGTTTATGAATACACTGGAGCTTGCTTCAAATGAAGTCCATGTGGCAGATATTCGCACCTGTGTCCTTCACCCTGCAAGCGAGACGCACAGGCAGCTTACAGATGAGCAGTTAATCGCTGCCGGTATCGAAAGCGGCATGATAAGGCTTTCGGTAGGACTTGAAAATACCGAGGATATTATTACTGATTTAGATAAGGCTTTTTCTGCTATTGAATATTAATTAAAGATTTTGGAGAAATAGAGATGAGAAAAACATTTAACTTTTCTGCCGGACCTGCTGTCTTGCCTGAATCGGTATTACAGGAAGCAGCCGATGAAATGTTAGACTATAAAGGCAGCGGTATGTCTGTTATGGAGATCAGCCACAGGTCTGCGCTGTTTCAGTCCATCATTGACGAAACGGAAGCAGCTTTGAGAACGCTGATGAATATTCCGAACGATTACGAAGTCCTGTTTTTGCAGGGCGGCACTTCACTGCAATTTGCCATGATACCTATGAACTTTATGCGTAACAGAAAAGCAGATTACATAGTAACGGGTTATTGGGCAAAAAAGGCTTATCAGGAGGCAAAGCTATATGGAGAAATCCATGTGGCGGCATCCTCAGAAGATGATAATTTTTCCCATATTCCCGATTGCAGCGATTTGGACATCTCTCCCGACTCGGATTATGTCTATATGTGTGAAAACAGTACGATTTATGGGACAAAATTCCATAAGAGACCTGACAGCAAAGGGAAGATTTTAATCAACGACATTTCCTCCTGCTTTTTATCCGAGCCTATGAATGTCTCTGATTATGACATGCTGTTCGGCGGTATTCAGAAGAATTTAGGCCCTGCCGGTCTGGTAATCGCCATCATCAGAAAGGATTTGATTTCCGAAACAGTTTTACCCGGCACTCCTACTATGCTGCGATACAAAACTCATGCGGATAAAGGCTCCATGTATAACACGCCGCCGACCTATAACATATATATTGTCGGCAAGGTGATAAAATGGATTCAGTCTCTCGGCGGCTTGGATAAAATGAAAAAGATCAACGAATCAAAGGCTGCGCTTCTCTATGATTACTTAGATAAAAGCGATATGTTCTGCGGATTGGCTGATAAGGACAGCCGTTCGCTTATGAATATTACCTTCCGCACCGGCTCAGAAGCGCTTGATTCCGCTTTTGTAAAGGCTGCCGGTGAAAATGGTATTATCAGCATCAAAGGCCACAGAGCAATCGGCGGTATACGTGCCAATCTGTATAATGCAATGCCGATTGAAGGCGTTCAGCATTTAGTTCAGTTTATGGAAGCGTTTGAAAAAAGCGAAGGACAGTATGAATAATAGAGGGCTTTTCGCGTAAATAATATTTTGGTGTTTTACGGAATATTCAAAAACTTTCTGAAATGTATTGCCAAACATTTATTCTTGAGGAGGCCATTTATGTTCAGAGAAATGCGAAGAAAGAAACAAGCCTTGCCTGCGGAGGAAGTGTCAGCGATCCTTCATCGGGGAACTTCCGGGGTATTGGCTCTGTCTGGGGACGACGATTACCCCTATGCTGTACCCATCAGTTATGTGTTCGATGGCGCAAAACTATACTTCCACTGTGCCAAAGACGGCCACAAACTGGACGCTATACAGCGCAGCTCTAAGGCATCCTTCTGCGTCATCGACCAAGACCAGATCGTACCGGAAAAATACACTACCTATTTCAGAAGCGTCATTGCCTTTGGGCAGATCCGCATCATCCAGGATGAAAAGGAGAAGCGGGCGGCAATTGAGAAACTGGCGAAAAAATATTCGCCGGATGAAGATGCCGCCGGCCGCCGGAAGGAAATCGACCGGGAGTGGAAAACGCTGTGTATGCTTGAAATGTGCATCGACCACATGACAGGAAAAGAAGCTATTGAACTGGTGAAAAAACGGCAGGAAAATAACTGAATGGAAGATAAACTCAATCCGTCGGGCATAAATGCTGTCAGGTTATCCACGCATATGTACATATAAGGAGAGGGGGAACTAATGAACCCCTCTCCTTTTCAGTTATCTGTCTATCCGGCTAATAAAACCAGCCCCCTCAATTTATATATTGAGGTATATAAAAGCAAAAATATAATTGCATTAGCGCATAAACTGTATGTGATATGCAGATAAAATAGTTGACAAAATCAATCAAATGGGTATAATTAAGGTCGGAGGGATTGATATGAACATGAAACTGAAAACGGAGATTTCTCTGATTCGTAGCTTTAACCGCTTTTATACCAATATTCTCGGCCTGATTGACCAGCACATTCTCAAAAGTGAATTCTCCCTATCTGAAGTGCGGGTTTTGCATGAAATTGAAAAAACAGAAAATTGCACTTCCAAAATGCTTTCGGATACCCTATATATGGACATGGGCTATTTAAGCCGCATTATACGGAAATTTGAAAAATGCGGTTTTATCCGGAAAGAACAGTCTGCCATCGACGGCAGAGCCTATAATTTGTATATTACGGATACAGGCAGAGAGCGTATGACACAGCTGAACAACGCGTCCTCCAGTCAGATTGCGCATCTGTTGAAACCTTTGCCGGAGATTGACTGTGGATTTTTGGCAGCACACATGACTGCTATTGAAACACTTTTAACTGAAGGCAGAAATGTCAATCCACAGGACATTACCATCCGCACGAAAATCCGTCCGGGAGATATCGGATATATCACCTACCTGCACGGCTATATCTACCAGGAAGAATACGGCTATTCCACAGCCTTTGAACACTATGTGGCTGACTCCTTCGTTCAGTTTATAAGCCAGTATCAACCGGGCAACAACAGGTTGTGGTGTGCTGAGCATCATGGAAATATTATTGGCTGCATCGGCATCGCCGGCCACAGCGAACGAGCACAACTTCGCTGGTTTCTGGTAGATCCCCATTACCGAGGGCTTGGGTTGGGAAAAAGACTGCTGCAGGAGGCGATCGCGTTTTCCAGGGAAGCGGGATACCAAACACTGTTTTTAGATACGACCAACGACCTTGACACCGCAATCGCCATGTATCAGAAGGCTGGATTTAAAAAATGCGGTGAAAAGCCCAATGACACATGGCGTAAAGGGCTATTGGAGCTGGAATTTGAAATGAACCTGTACTAAAAGATCTTGGAGGCTGTGATTTATGTCAGAGAAAAAGAAATCCTTACAATATCTGTCCGGGATGCACGCTGCCATTCCGGTCATACTCGGCTTTGTCCCGGTAGGGATTGCCTATGCAATTATGGCACGGCAGGCCGGTTTTTCCGTGCTGCAAACCTGTGGCATGTCTTTAGCGGTCTTTGCGGGGGCCAGTCAAATGATGGCGGTAGGAATGTATATTCAAGGCGCAAGCATAATCGCCATGATACTTGCAACCTTTATTTTGAATTTGCGCCATTTGATTATGAGCGTATGCGTTGTAAACCGAATGCGGAAGGACACAACAAAAATCAAGCTGTTGGCAGCTTTTGGGGTAACGGATGAGTCTTTTGCAATCTTTACTACCGAGAAAATGGAAAAATGCTCTGCTTGGTTTTTCCTTGGCCTGATTACTGTTACCTACACTTCCTGGAATGTAGGGACACTGATTGGCGCAGTGGCCTCTGATTTCCTGCCCGAAATTGTAACAGCCAGCCTCGGCATTGCCCTTTATGCAATGTTTATCGGTATTCTCATTCCTAATCTGACAAAAAACTGGCGGTTAGGGATTTTAGTAGCCTTGACAGCCATTTGTAACTCTATTCTGACACAATTTATTAAATCCAGTTGGGCGTTGATCGTTTCTACACTCATTTGCGCTTTTATCGGCGTATTCTTCGTAGATTTAGAGCCCGGCGGAAAGGAAGAATCTATAGATGGACAGCACTAAAATACTTTTATTGATTTTAGGAATGGCGGTAGTTACATACATTCCAAGGGCGATTCCTGCAGTTTTAGTAGATAAGATGAAGTTTGGTGTAAAAACAGAAAAATATTTGAAACTGATTCCTTATACGGCTATGTCTGCCCTGATTTTTCCTGCCGTGTTTAGTGTGGATACATCCAATCCAGTGATCGGTATCGCCGGCGGACTTGTTGCAGGCATTTTAGCCTGGCGTAAATGCCCTGTTATGGTCAGTGTTTTGGCAGCGATAGGGACAGATTTTATATTGTACTGTTTTTTGTGAACAATTGGATTTAAGAAAAATGAGGTGAATAAGATGAAACTATATGTCGTCGATGCGTTTGCAGAACAACTTTTTGAGGGAAATCCTGCAGCTGTATGTGTGCTGGAACACTATCCGAAGGATGAGCTATTGCAGCAAATCACCAATGAAAACAATTTGTCCGAAACAGCCTTTGTTGTGAAAGAGAACGATGGCTACCGTCTACGTTGGTTTACCCCCGGCGGAGAAATCGATCTCTGCGGCCACGCTACCCTTGCCGCCGGTTATGTGCTGATGCGGGATTATGTGCCGGAGGTGACAGAGGTGCGCTTCCATACGCTGAGCGGTGTACTGATTGTGCGTCGGAAGGGCGAACTGTATGAGATGGAGTTTCCAATCTATAGCCTTACTCCCGTAGCAGTGACAGACGATATAGTAAACGCTATCGGGGTTCGCCCAGCAGAAGCGTGGATAGGACGGGATCTGCTTTGCGTTATGGAACAAGAGGAGCAAGTGTTGGAGCTTCAGCCCGATTTAGAGCGGGTAAAGCAGCTGGACGGGCTTCTTTTACATGTAACAGCCAAAGGGTCACAGTATGATTGTGTAAGCCGTACATTTGCGCCTAAATGCAATGTGGCCGAAGATCCTGTTTGCGGATCCGGACACTGCCATATCGCTCCCTATTGGGCAAAGGTGCTGGATAAGACCACGCTGACAGCAAGACAAGCATCCCGCCGGGGCGGGACATTGTATTGCCATATGGAAGAAGATCGGATTTTCCTTTCGGGCAAAGCGATGCTTTATTCCATAGCGGAATTGAATCTGGAGGTGTAGTAATGGATTTGATGACACTGCTTGAAACCTGTCGTACATACCGAAGGTTTGACCAATATAAAAAAATACCGTCAGAGGTTATTGATGAAATATTGGCAGCACAGAGATTCGCTTCCAGCGCCTGTAATCAACAGAGGCTTCGATATCTTGTAGTAAAGACACCGGAGCTGGTTGAAAAGGTGTTTCCTTTCACAAAATGGGCAGCTTCGCTCCCACCTGAGATTGGAACGCCAAAGGAAGGCGAGCATCCAACATTATTCATTTTAGTGTTGTATGACCGCAGAAAGAAAAACAAATGGATTGACACAGATGCCGGACTTGCCATCAGCAATATGACGCTGGCAGCATGGAATCATGGCGTTGGAAGCTGCATTATGGACAATGTGGACCGTACCAAATTAAGACAGGTATTGGAATTAAATGAGACACTGGAAATCCACAGTGTAATCGCCTTTGGCTATCCCTCACACCACTCTACAGTCGTTGCGGCAGAGGACGAAAAAAAGCTTGGCTACTATCTGGATGTCAACCGGGATTATTATGTGCCTAAACTCCCTGTGGACGCCACTACAACATTTCTATAAGGAGTGAACGCAGCATTTACAGAAAGCTGTCCGGCAGGAAAAATAACTGAATCAAACAAAGATAAAATCAACCCGCCGGGATTCCTTTTATTGTATAGTGGGCCAGCGTTACCCAAAACGCTGGCCTTATTGTTGTGCCGCTTTTCAGCGACGCTTACCAAAATATTTACCACATTTACATATGCCCGAATGCAATTATGGTTAAGAAAGTGACCTTCGATTTTGCGTTCGATTTTTTTAAGCTCCTGCTGCTTTTGCAGTACAATTTCTTTTTGCCGTGTTAGTTTTTCCTTTATTATATCAACATCTTTATTCTGAAGAAAATCTGCAATCTCTGCAAGCGGCATATCTATCGCCCGAAGATAGCGAATTGTATTCAGAACCTCAAACTGTTCTGAACTATAATAGCGATACCCCGTATCAGGGTCAACATACTGTGGTTTTAAGAGTCCCGCCTGCTCATAATAGCTTAGACTACCTACACTGATATGAAACAGTCTTGCGACATCGCCAATTTGAAATAATTCAGTATTGTTCAATCTTTTTCCCTCCATTCCAATCGGAAGTTGTGGACCTATGTCAATACTTTGGACACAAAAAGTTGAAAGTTTATGCTGATTTTTCTAATTCCTCATCCTCCTTTTGCTGCGGTGTCATATAACCGATGGCACTATGAATCCTTTTTCGGTTATACCA
>OJKJ01000338.1_pt1 | contig 28698 bp, 27 predicted proteins | sample 1596491 | NCBI WGS metagenome assembly OJKJ01 (sample SAMEA4350160, study PRJEB24818) | metagenome | biome: human; feature: gut; material: faeces | place: Denmark | collected 2013-09 | reverse complement strand
ATATAATCAGTCATTTATCTTTATATTTTTCAGCCTTATATGACTGTCTCCTGACATTTTGCCTTATTTTTTTATCTCATACTTATTTTTTCAACTTTTTGTCAGGTTTTATTCATACTTCTTGTTGATTTTATTGTCTTTTTCCGTATTTTTTCAACATTTTGTTTGACTATCCCATACCTCAGTGATAAAATTAAATAAGAAAAGACAAGCCAACAATAACGGAGGGATTTATGAAAACGATCTACGATAACTGGCCATTCTGGCAGAGGCTTTTAAACATGCTGGAAAATGAATTCGGCAACCGCTGTGAACTGATTCTGCACGATCTGACCAGGGATTACGCCCATACGGTCGTCGATATCCGTAACGGCCACATTACCGGGCGCAAGATCGGTGACTGCGGAAGCAACCTCGGCCTGGAGGTACTGCGCGGAGAAGTTAAGGACGGAGACCGGTACAACTACGTTGTCCACACACCAGATGGAAAGATCCTGCGCTCTTCCACGATGTTTCTCTATGACGATGACGGTAATGTAATCGGTTCACTCTGCATTAATCTGGATATCACGCAGACCGTCGCCCTGGAAGGGATACTGCACCAGTATAACCGTTACGTTCCCGGCATGGAGACAGAAAAACCGGAAGAGGAATGCAAGGAGACGTTTGCAGGCAACATCAGTGATGTACTCGATTTTCTTATAGAACAGGCCGGTGAACTGATTGGGAAACCGGCAGATGAGATGAACCGTCTGGAAAAAATCCGTTTTACAGGATATCTTGACGCAAAGGGCGCTTTTCTGATCACCAAAGCCAGTGACCGGGTCTGTGATTACTTAAAGATTTCCCGCTATACGCTATATAACTACCTGGATCTGGCCAGAACCGAGAATGGTGAGTGCAATTTAAGCACCAAAAGTTTAACAAAATCAACGAAAATTCTCCCAGACTCACAGGTGGGAGATGAATCGCAAAAACAAACTTAGCGGCAGTGGCAGGCAGATATCTCCCACTGACATGAGGTCAAAACAATCCGGGCAACCGGATAAAATGGCAGCATAGCTACTATGCCATTCTGGGTTTTGTATTCTGGACTCAGAATGTGGATTGAAATAAACACGAAAAGAGAAGGGACAGGGGAAACATGAATATTTATGACGAACTGAATGTGGACAGGATCATCAATGCCAGCGATACCTACACACGAATCGGCGGTTCCCGCATGAGCCGCCGCACACTGGAGACCATGCAGGAAGCCGCAGAAAGCTTTGTGGACATCGGAGAATTATCCGATGCCATCTGCAGGCGAATTGCCGAGCGCACTGGCAATGAGACGGCGTTCATCTCATCGGGGGCGGGGGCCTGTGTCGTTCTCACTGCCAGTGCCTGTATGACCAGGGGAAACGAAGAGCTGATGTACCAGCTGCCGGATGCCTCCGCCTGCCCGAAGAATGAAATCATCGTATTTGCGTCTCAGAAGAACTGTCCGATTCTTCCCTACTGGCATTTAACCGAGCTTTCTGGCGCATCGCTTATTCCTGTGGGGGACAGTATGAAAGCGCTTCAGGAGGCCATCGGGCCGAAGACGGCCGCCGTCTTCTTCTTCACCGGAACCGTTTATGAATGGACCACTCCCGACTTAAGGGATGTGATTGAGACAGCGCACGCGGCCGGTGTTCCCGTGATCGTGGATGCGGCGGCTCAGCTTCCTCCGAAGTCTCTGATGTCCTGGTATACCGTGGACCTAAAGGCGGATGCCGTCATTTTCAGCGGCGGAAAATTCATAAACGGTCCTCAGACGACGGGGATCGTGCTGGGACGCCATGAGATTCTCGACCACTGCCGGGCCATGGCCAGCCCTAATGTAAGAATCGGCCGGCCCTATAAGGTAGGCAAAGAGGAGTATGCGGCGTTTTACCGGGCCTGCATGGATTTCCTGGATTTGGATGAGGAGGCGAAGTACCAGGAACTAAAGGCTGTTCTGGAACATATAAAGGCCTCTCTTTCCGACGTTTCAGGGTATCACAGCTACATAGAGGAAACCGGGCGTCTCGGCCAGCAGATTCCCATGCTCTACCTTCAGTTCACCGATGGAACCACGGGAAAAGAGTGCTATGACTTCCTGTATTCCGCACCGGAACGGATAGATATCGGAACCTTTAACCCCAAAGATCCCACGGGTGATCCGTGCCGCATCTTTATCAACGCCATCAATCTGCGTGAACCGGATCTCCCAATTCTGATTCAGAAACTGAACCGGTTCCTCACCTTACCGGAAAGGGGGCGTTCCCATGAATGAAAAAACGCTGGTCCGGTACTACGATGCCGAAAAAAACCGTTTCTTTAACGGCGTGCTCTGCGGCCGGGATGGAAACTGGCATGTCGAATACAGAAACGACGGCCCGCCCGAAACAGATCTTTTCTTAAGCCCCGGATGGATCGATATGCACGCTCACATCTTTGACGGATTCGGCCTTTTCGGTACGGAAGCCGATGCGGTCGGCTGGAAGACAGGAACCTGTCTTCTGGTCGATGCCGGAACCGTGGGGGAGTACACACTTCACGGCTTTACAAAGTATGTGGTGCCGACCATTGAAACGAATATCCGGCTGTTCCTCTGCATCAGCCCGATCGGCGTGATCTTCCATCACGATTACAATGCCATGCAGTATTTGGACGCTGACCGCTGTGCCGCATGTGTGGCCGAAAATCCCGGACTGATCTCCGGTGTGAAAGTGCGTATGGGCAGTGAGACCATCCGTCACGAGGGTCTCGAACCGCTGCGCTTAGCCAGCCTTGCCGCCCGGAAGGGAGGTGTTCCGATGATGGTTCACGTCGGCGGAAATCCTCCGTATTTAAAGGACATGGAACCATATTTTGAAAAGGGAGACATCATAACCCATGTATTCAATGGCCGCGGCGGCGACGTGTGGAACCCTGACGGGACACCGTCAGACGCACTTCAGAAGCTGATCGATCGTGGCGTCTGGCTTGATGTGGGACATGGAAGCAGCAGCTTCGATTTCGATGTATTTGAAAGAGCCGTCCGCCACCCGCTGCCCCGCTTCCTGATGGGAACCGATTTACACCAGAGCTCTGTGAAGAAACTGGTGCGAAACATGGCTGTCCTGCTCTCCAAACTATACGGCTGCGGTGTTTCTCTGGAAGACATTCTTTACGGTGTCACCACAGGCCCCGCGACGGCACTGGGACTCACCGACTGGTGCCGCTTGAGTACAGTTCAGAATGCCACACTGTTCCGCATCGTGGATCATACGGAGACGTATGAGGACTGTCAGGGAAATTCGCGGACCTTTCACAAAGCATTTTCGACAGAGGCTGTTATACTGAATGGGGAGTATCGAAAGACTGCTGCTGTATTATAACGAAAAGGATATGTTGAAGAATAAGGAGTCCGGCGAGCCGGACTCTCGCGCCGAAGCGCGGTTGCTTCAGCAACCATATTTCCTTAGCGCGAAGTGCGCATCCTGCCCGGAGGGCTTTTTATGTAATAGGAGCACTTTCCTATTACATAAAAAGCTGATCTCCATGGACCGTTTGGATCCACGGAAATCAGCTTTACTTTTTTATCAGGAAATGTCTCTCATGGCTGCGGCTTTCCTTCCCCACAGCTCTTACCGCCTTCCACAGCTACATAATCCCGTTGAAATCTGCGTTTTTCAGCAGTTTTTCCAGACGAAGCTGCGCTTCTCTTAAAAGCCGGATCGTGAGCGCTTCCTTTTCCGGATCATACCGGAATACCGGCATGGCGATGCTCATGGCCGCAATCACTCCGCCATCCCGCCGGATGGGCACAGCCACACAGCGAATGTACTGGGTTGATTCCTCACATTCAAAGGCAAGCCCGTTTCTCTGTATCTCATCCAGCTGGTATGAAAGCCTGTCTATGTCGGTTATCGTATTCGGCGTCAGCGCTTTTAAGCCGTCCGGATACAACCGCTTCAGTTCGTCCTTTGATTTTCCCGACAGCAGCGCTTTCCCGATTCCCGTCGCATAAGCGGGCAGCCGCTGTCCCGGGGATACCACGGAACGGACCGGCTCGGTGGAATCCACTTTATAGAGGTAGAACACGTCTCCCTCTACCAGTTGGGCAAAGTAGCAGGTCTCGCCGCAGGCTTCCACAATCGTATGCATCTGCGTCTGAATGTCGGTAGTGAGACCGCCTCTTCTTAAATATACATTACCAATCTCATAAGCCTTGTATCCGATACAGTACCGGCCCGTATCAGGATTCAGGGACAGCATATGAAGCTCACAGAGCGTATGTACAATTGGGAACAGGCTGCTTTTCGGAGCTTTTAATGCGGAAGCAAGCTCTGTCAGCGTCATTCCCTGGGCGGGCGCCGCCGTCAGCTGCTCCAGCGTATCAATCACGCGTTTCGTCGCGCGGTGAAGTTCCTCGTTTGGCACGTTCTAACACCTCTTCTTTTATTTACAGCTGTGTATCTTCTTGTTTTCGAAGAACCCAAAAGCAAGAAGCCCGGGCGTTCCGCCCTATGTCAGTTTACGCGGAAAAGTGTCGCACAGCTGAACAGTTATTCTTATTGTACACACTTTGACGTAATAGTACAAGCATTTATCCATATTTATTTTATTACCGCCTACCGTTTGGAGGCCACAGCCCAGAATTCTTCCATATATCCAGATTATCGACACGACGGATCAATGCAGTGACCGCTTCATAGCTGCGGAAACGCCCCAGATCCTCCTCCCTGATTCCATCGCTCTCAAACTCCAGATGAATCCAGCTCCGGTCAGGCTTGATAAAGTTAAAATCTTCATATAACTGCTTCGCCTCCAGGTGGACAAACTCTGTCGGCCCCATAGTTACCGGCTTCACCGTAATTCCCAGGTATGACAGTAATTCATCCTTGAAAAACTGCATGGCGCTTTTTAATACCAGGTCTTCCGCCGGGAAATTGTCTGGTATCTCCGTTTGCCGTATGCATCGTTATCCTTGCTCATATAGCCTCCGTTTCCAGCTATATAAGAACCTATCTCCATTATAATGTTTATTCGTAAAACAGACAATAGCCCTGCTTATTTTTTCAGTATTACTTACATGTGCTTTTTGTAAAATGGGAATTCTTAAGTATTTGTTCATACAAGTTCTTTTTTCCTGTGACCGTCTTTTCTTCCATCACAAAAGAACCCGTTACTGTCCATGGCCCGGTGATTACCTGCTGTCTGCTCCGGCAGTCCATATCCAAAGGATACGGACTGGTTAAGTAAATCTGCACCTCACGGTGCCAACTCCTTTCCAGAACCGTACGTGCGGGTGTTCCACCCGCCAAACTATCCGCCCTTTTCCGGGCGCACCTACCCTTTTACAGCCCCCTGCGTCATGCTGCTGATAAAGTAGCGCTGCAGGAAAATAAACATTACCACGACTGGAAGACTGGAGAGCAGGGAAGCGGCCATCAAGTCGTTCCACATGATCTTATCGTAACTCGCCATCTGTCCGATCGCCACCGGTAACGTCTTCATCTTATCCGATGTAATACACAGCATGGTAAACATGTATTCATTCCAGCTCTGGATAAATGCGTAAATGGTCGTGGAGATCAGACCAGGCAGCGTCAGCGGAGCGATGATCTTCCAGAATATCTTTAAATGGCTGCAGCCATCGATTCTGGCCGCCTCGTCCAGTTCCCTGGAAATACTGTTAAAGAATCCATACATCATCCAGGAACAGAACGGTATGACACTGGCGATGTGAACCAGGATGATTCCTCTTCTGGAGTTAGCCAGCCCATAAATTGTAAGAAGCTTATAATAGGGTACAAACAGCATAACTGCCGGAAACATCTGCGTCACAAGAATGAACATCATGATCATCCCTTTTCCTTTAAACTGAAAACGGGAGAACCCATAGCCGGCCAGCGTGGAGAAGAGGACCGCAAGCACGGTAGCCACCGTGGAGATGACCACACTGTTCTTTAAATAGGTGAAAAACGGATACTCTGTTATCACGTTTTTGTAGGCCTCCAAAGAAAATGTCTTTGGGAACATCGTTACGGTGGAGCTGGTCATTATCTCGTTGATTGACTTGAATGAGGTGGAGGCCATATAGAGAATCGGCACAAGGACGATTAAGCTTCCCAGAGTCAATCCCATATAGCAAAGCGCATTTATTCTCTTTTGACTATTCATCCTTTAACAACCTCCTCTGCAGAATACTGATGACAATACAGATCAGGAACACCACAACCGCCAGGGCGGACGACGGACCAAAATCGAAGAATTCAAATGCCCGCTTATAGATGTTGACACCGATGGTATTGGTGGCGCCGTTGGGGCCTCCCTGGGTCAGCAGCCAGATCATCGTCACATGCTTGAACCACCATACGACATCGAGAATCAGGGTAACGGAAAGTGTCGATTTCATGCTGGGAACCGTCACATACCAGAAGGTCTTCCAGTTGGTGGCCCCATCGATTCTGGCCGCCTCAATGATATCCCCCGGCACAGTCTGAAGTCCGGCCAGAAGCTGGATCATCACGAGAGGGTATCCTTTCCAGATACAGATAAAAATTAGTACTGCAAGTGCCAGCTTCGGAGATCCCAGCCAGGACATCGGCTCCTGCAAAATCCCCATGGATACCAGCGTACTGTTTAAAAATCCCATGGTAGGATTGAAAATCCACCGCCACAGGTTAGCGATTACGACTTCCGGAAAGAGCCATGGAAGCAGTAAAATAGCCCGGAATACGGTGCGCCCCTTTATATCCCGGTTCAGCATAACCGCAAATAAAAATCCAAAAATAAAGTGTCCCAGTACGACGCCGACCGTAAAGATCAGCGTGATCTTCATGCTGGAATAGAAATCAGCCTCCGTCAAAACCTTTGCATAGTTTTTCAGGCCGATGAAATTCCATTTGTTGACCAGATTCGTCTTAAAAAAGCTGATATAGATTCCATAACAGAACGGATAAAGAAGCAGCAAAGCCAGCGTGATCACCGCAGGCGTGACAAAGCCATAGGCCGCAACGCGCGTTTTTACCCGATTCATCGTTCCATTCATTCCGTGCTTCAAATAATCACTCCCCTCAACATACAGGAAAGACCGGCTGCCGGAGGGCAGAGCCGGTCTTTCCTGGCTGGTACTTTAACCTTCATTCGCGGCGTCACAGATCTCCTGCGCTCTCTTCTGCGCTTTGGCTGCTGCCTCCTCTACGGTCGATTCTCCGGTGAATACAGACTGATATGCCTGTCCATGTACATCGTTGATCTCGCTGTAGCCTGGAATATTTGGTGTTTCATAAACGGTCTGGCGTGCCTCTAAGAAACCGGCCAGCTCCGGCATATCGTTGATGCTCGGATCGTCAAGAGTCTCTGTACGGGTTGGAAGACGGCCTGTCATAACAGAAAATTCAAGCGCTCTCTCCTTCTCAAGCATAAACTTAATAAATTCCGCAGATTCTTTTTCATGTTTTCCAGGGGTAATGAAATATCCAAAACCACCCGGTGTGCTGACAGAACGCTCCACTGCCGGTACCGGGAAGGAACCGAGTTTGCCCTTTAACTCCGGAACCTGAGAGGTTATCGCACCAATCGCATTGGAGCCGGTAATCAGCATGGCTGCTTTGCCTGATGAAAACAGATTGACAGCGGTCGGGTAATCGGTCTCAATGACTCCCGGAGGGCAGGTATGGTAAGTCACATCCAGATCGGTGTAGGCACGCAGTGCATCAATATACTTCTGAGAACCGATATCGGTAGTCCACTTTCCATCGTCTCCCAGAATAAACTCATCCACACCAAAATTACGGATCACATACTGGAATCTTCCTGCGCCGGAACCGTTGTTTGCGCCGACCAGGGTATTGCCGTAGGCTCCGTCTCCCGTCAGGGCTTTGGATACTTCTACAAATTCATCCCATGACTTCGGTACCGCTACCCCTTTTTCATCGAAGATATCTTTACGGTACACAATACCAGATGCTCCGCTGAACCATGGCGCGCCGTAAGCCACTCCGTCTACACTTGCGCTTGCAAGGCTGACACTTTCAAATCCGTCCACGTAGTCCTGACCAAAAATTGGTGCGATTTCCGCAGCCAGCCCCATGTCCACAATCGTAGCGGTATCCAGCATGTTTGCCAGGAAGAAGTCCGGCATGGAATCCGATGTTGCCAGCGTTATGTACTTTTTCATCAGGTCATTGGCGCTGACGCCCTCTACTTCCACGGTAATTCCGTTGCCCAACGCATTGAACTCCTCAATACACTTCTTTTCGAAGTCTCCCTCCGGAGACTCTAAAATCGTGGAAGAAATATAAGTAATCGTCACATTCTCTCCACTGCTTTCCTTTGCAGCTTCCGTCTCCCCCTCTGTCTTTGCAGCTTCCGTCTGCTGTGTCTCTGCGGCTGCCGCTTTCGTAGTCTCCGGAGCCGCTTCCTTTCCGCCGCATCCGGCCAGCATAGAAGCCGCCATCACTACTGATAATCCAATTGCCAGATTCTTTTTAACCATTTCTTCTCCTCCTTGTATCACTTTATCTTTACCATTCAATTGGTGTTCCGTCGTAGGTCCGCCACATCGGATTCTTCCAGTTATGGCGGTTCTTATTCTGTTCCTGAACCATCTCCTCGTCCACTTCCACGCCGAGTCCCGGCCCCTCGGGAATTTCGACAAAACCTTCTTTAAAAGAAAATACTTCTTTATTCTTTAAGAAATTGATCCGCGGGTTCGTATCACTCGCATCGTGAATGTCAATGCTCTGTTCCTAAAGACCAAGATTCGGCGGAGCGGCCCCCATCTGAAGGGAGAAAAAAAATGCGATTGCATCCAGCGGACAGTGCGGCGCAACCGCCACATCGTAAGCTTCCGCCATGGCTGCGATTCTTCTCGCTTCGCTGATACCGCCTGCATGGCTCAAATCGGGCTGGATAATATCCACATATCCCTGTTCAAACAGAGATTTATAATCCCACCTGCTGTACATTCGCTCTCCTATGGCAATGGGCGCAGATGTATACTTCGCTACCTCGCGCAGCGCTTCCTTATTCTCCGGCAGCACCGGTTCCTCCATAAAAAGCGGATGGAACTGGTCTAATTCCCGGACCAGAACCTTTGCCATGGGCTTGTGAATTCTTCCGTGAAAATCAATGGCCATATCGATGTTATTACCAATGGCATCACGGATCGCTCCTACTTTTTCCACCAGTTTATTCACGCTTTGCAGCGTATCCACGTAATGGGTGGGGTCTGTCGGTGAAGTCTTAATGACCTTATAGCCTTCCCTGACCGCCTGTCTCGCATCCTCCGCCACTTCTTCCGGCGTATCACCGTGAATGCTTCGGTATACCTTAATCTTATCCTTGACCTTTCCCCCCAGCATCTCGTAAACGGGAGCATGATAGTAGCGCCCCTTGATATCCCACAACGCCTGGTCGATACCGGCGATCGTGCTCATCAGCACCGGACCGCCCCGATAAAAGGCACGGCGGTACATGGTCTGCCAGTGTTCCTCTATCCGCAGCGGATCTTTTCCTATAAAATAGTCGCGCCACTCATTCACGGAAGCTTCCAGCGTTGCAGCTCTTCCTTCTACCAGCGGTTCTCCCCAGCCACAGATTCCTGCATCTGTCTCAATCTTTAACAGCAGAAAACGGTGTGGCATAAAATAGAGCTTCATGTCTGTAATTTTCATTTCTCTCCTTGCATCCCTTTCTGTTTTGTTATTTGTACTTCTCATTTGTCCGTTCGTATATAAGAACCCAATTCTTCATATCAACCATATTTTTACTATACCCCATGTTTTCCCGTCTGTCAATACAGAAAATCTCTCTTTTCTGAATTTATTGTTTATTATGTACTCTTTTCTTCTTCCGCCTCCCTGTTTTTCTAGCATATTATTATTATATTTTTTCTTTTAGCAAAAAACAATTGACAAACGCTTTTCCTCACGCCTATAATATAATTAGTTTTTACAGAACATAGTTCCTATATAGGAACATTTTATTTTTTAGATTATCCACTTCATTTTACTTTTCACGTTCTTTAAACAGGAGGTAATCATCATGACAACTTTTGATAAAGTTTTGGCAGGCGGTATCATCACAATTATCCGCGGCCTGGATTCCGATCATGCGGAAAAAACGGTGGAGGCAATCTTCGTGGGCGGGCTTCGCCTGGCCGAGATCACCTTTGACCAGACGGCCGCACCGGAGGTTACAGCGAATATCATCCGCACGTTAAACCGTAAATTCGAGGGGCGGGTCCTCATCGGCGCAGGCACCGTCATGACCACCGGGCAGCTCCATGCAGCGTATGACGCCGGGGCCGCCTACATTATTTCACCCAATGCAGATTCCTCCATTATCCGTGAGACAAAACGTCTCGGCCTTCTTTCCATGCCCGGCGCCTATACCGCTACGGAGGTGGCACGCTGCTATGCCGATGGAGCCGATATTGTGAAGGTATTCCCCTCTGATTCCGCCGGTCCTGGTTACATAAAAGCGCTTCGCGGCCCGCTTCATCACATTCCGCTTGCCGCAGTCGGCGGAGTAAGCCTTGAGAATATCCGGGAGTTCTTCGATGCAGGAGCCTGCTGCGTGGGTATTGGTTCCAATATTGTCAGCAAACAGGCCGTACAGGAAGGGGATTTTGACAGGATTCGAATGCTTGCAGCCGCTTATGCGGCAAAACTTTAATAAGAAAGTTGGTGTTTCCTTGTATTACTTCTACTTTGACTCAGGTACAACAAACACGCGGGCCTGCCTCTTAAAAGGCGGGACCATTCTAAACCGTGGAGAAATTCCGGTCGGTTCCCGCGATTCCGCCCTGCATCAAAACCGGGATGTCCTCATATCCGGGTTAAAGCGGCTCTATGACCAGCTCCTCTCCGAATCAGGAATTGCCGATACGCAGGTGGCGGATATCTATATGTCCGGAATGATCTCCAGTCCCTCCGGATTGAAAGAGATTGAGCATCTGTCTACGCCTGTGGATTTTAAAAAACTGAAAAGCAGTATTGTCACTCATTATGAGCCCGATTTCTTTCAGCGAAACGTTCATATTATTCCCGGAATCAAGACGCTTCCCCAGGGAGTGACGGCTTCCGTCGAGACTGTGGTTGATGCCAATAACATGCGCGGTGAGGAAACCGAGCTGTTTGGCATTCTCCACCGCTGCCCTGGTCTGGCCAGCGGCAGAAGCATCATCCTGCTTCCCGGTTCCCATACACAGGCGGCTTTCCTGTTCGACGGTACCATCGAAGATATCTCCTCCACCATAACAGGGGAGCTCTATCACGCCCTGGCCGGGCACACGATTCTCGGTTCCAGCATCAATGGAGAGAAATGTACGGAGCTTCTTCCCCACATGGTCTGTATGGGATACGATATCGTCCACCGGTACGGTTTCAACCGCGCGCTGTACGTCGTCCGCAGCATGGACTTATTCGCCGGTTCGACGCTGTCTGAGCGGCGCTCCTACTTAGAAGGCGTGATTAACGGCGGTGTCATGGATGCCATTGTCTCCGTCACGCAGGACAAACCAGCAACCATTGCCGTGGCCGGACCGCATATGCAGTATGAGATTTTTTCGGCCTTTGCCGATAAGCTGTTTCCGCAGTTTAAGATCACGGAAGTGCCTGTCACTCCGTCATTTCCGTTTGCCGTAGAGGGATTTTTAAGTCTTATGGGACTTTAGGAGACATTGACATTTTACCCCTTTTCAACTATGATTGTTATACAAATCATTTAAGGGGGAAACTGCAATGGCAGGAACACGCAGACCGGTCACTACCATTAAGGAACAGGTATATCAAATCATCAAAGAGGATATCTGTAATGGTGTCTACCCACCGGGCTACTGGCTTCAGGAAACTGATCTTTCCGCCGCACTCTCCGTCTCAAGAAGCCCGATCAGGGAGGCACTGCGCCAGTTGGTTGCGGATGGACTTGTGGTAGAATACCCGAACCGCGGTGTCTTTGTTAAGGAATATACGCAGAAGGATATCGAAGATATCTTCGATCTGCGGATCATTCTGGAGAGCTATGCCATCCGGCGGTCCGGTCAGAATCTCACCTCTGCATATATCGAAAAGCTTAACGCCTTCATGGATACTTTAATCTACTACCATAAAGCGGCTGATCTCCAGAATTACATCAACGCAGACACCGGACTCCACCAGCTGATCATCGAGCTGAGCGGCAATAACCTGGTTATCAGCACTTATGAAAGGGTCTATTCCATGGTACAGCAGTTCCGGATCTATTCCCTTACCAGCAAGGAGCGCTTTGACGAATCGGTGACGGAACATACCAGGATCATACAGAACATCCTGTCCGGGAACGCCCGGGAGGCCGACCGGATCAACCGGACTCACTTAGAGCTGGCCCGCGAAAAGATCATTGTATATTTAAACAAAAAAGATGCTCTCCCTTAGCCTATCGCCAAAGGAGGGCATCTTTTCTATTAATGGAAAAATACTGCCAGAATACAGATCAGGACGGAACCAAAGATCGGTATGATAATGGTTCCTATGCTCCATGTCTTCAAGCTGGTCTTGATATCCATTCCACTGAAGTTGGTTACCACGTGGAAATAGCTGTCGTTTAAGAAGGACGGACACATGGAGGTCAGGCAGACCGCCAGACCGGCCAGGTACGGATTAATTCCCAGGGTTGTAAGCATGGGGGCGATGATTGCGGAACCGGTAATCATCGCGGTTGTGCCGGAGCCCTGCGGGAAACGCATAATCGTTCCAATCAGAAGCGGTACCAGGATTCCGGGAATTCCTACTGCAACGATTCCGTCTGCCATCAGCTGAGCTGCGCCGGTTGCTTTCACGACCGCACCCAGAGCGCCGCCGGCTGCGGTAATGCAGACGATCGGGCCCGCGTCCTTTAACGCGTCGTTCATCATTCCGTTGACCGTCTTCTTATCCATGTCCTTAGCCAGAACAAAGGCACCCAGACAGAGAGAGATAAACAGTGCGATTACAGGATTTCCGAGGAAGGTAATGATGCCTCCCACGGCGTTGGCCTTCCATGCGGTCTGGCTGACAACGGTATTGCAAAGAATCAAAAATACGGGAAGCAGCAGAATCGTAAAGGAAATGCCTGCTGACGGAAGCTTTTCCGTGGACAGCAGCGCCTCAAAATCAGAGTTCTCCAGCTCTTTCCCCTCTTTCAGCTTTTCATCGATCTTATCCAGAACTACCAGCTGAGCCTTCGTATACTTGCTTCTGTCGATCTCGCTCGGAACGATGAAATCAGGGTACCGGTTTCCGAACCAGCGGAATAAAAAGATAGATACGATGAACAGCGGAATACTGAAAAGCAGTCCTGCTATGATAAACATACCCAGATCAACGGGGATGCCTTCTTTCTGGAACGTACTGACTACTGCCAGAGGCCCAGGTGTCGGCGGAACCATAAAGTGGGTAATATAGAGGCCCATACCCAGGATGCCGCCCAGTCCTACCATGGATTTCTTGGTCAGACGGGAAAATTCTTTTGCCAGTGATGATAAGATGACGAATCCCGAGTCACAGAACACCGGAATGGAAACCACAAAGCCAGTCAGGCCCAGCACCACATCGGCCCGTTTCACGCCTACCATCTTTAAGATGGTAAGAGCCATACGCTTTGCCGCTCCGCTCTTCTCCAGGAAAATTCCCATGATACAGCCGAAGCCGATCACGATGCCGATACTGGCCATCGTCCCGCCAAAACCGCTCGTCACGGTGCTGATGGATTCCCCTAACGGAATACCTGATAAGATGCCGATTAAAATTGCAGAAATAATGAGTGATGGAAACGCATGCATTCGCGTAAAGATAATCAGTCCCATCATAACGACTACACCAATTAACATAGCTATTACTGGATTCATACAGTTACTCCCCTTTCTACTAGATGACCGGACCGAGACACTGAATGTCGATCGAGCTGAAATACTGGATCGCTTCATTCTTTGTCATTTCTCCGTTTAAGGTCCGTATCATTTTATCAAACGCTTCTTCTCCTACCTGTTCAATCGTCTTTTCACCGGTAATAATCAGTCCGGCGTTTAAATCCATATCATCTTCCATCCGCTCATACGTATTGGGATTTCCACAGATCTTGATGACCGGCATGCTCGGGAACCCCTGAGGCGCCCCCCGTCCGGTGGAAAACATCATAAACTGTGCCCCCGTGGCCGCCATACCGGTCAGAATCTCCGGCTCTCTGCCCGGCGTATCCTTGATCCAGAGCCCCTTCTGATTCGTCACCCGTTCCGGATAGTCAAGCACGCCCTGAATCGGCTTTGTTCCTGATTTGACGATGGCTCCCAACGATTTTTCTTCAATACTGGAAAGTCCCCCTGCGATATTCCCCGGTGTAGGCTGTCCTTTTCTCATATCACAGCCTAAGGATTTCGCCCTGGCCTCCATCTTGTTTACAATGGTGTAGATCTGATCTCCCACCTCTTTACTGACCGCTCTGCGCGCCAGCAAATGTTCCCCTCCGATAAACTCCGTCGTCTCGCCAAATATCACCGTCGCGCCCAGATCCACGAGACGGTCGGCCACATAGCCGATCACACAGTTGGAGGCCATGCCGCTGGTGGTGTCTGACGCGCCGCATTTGATCGCCATGACGACGTTGGATATATCCGCAGGCGAACGCTGCATACCCGAGGCCTCGATCACGAGCCGGCGCGCAATGTTGGTACCGGCCATGATGGCCTTGCTGACTCCGCCCAGCTCCTGAATGTGGATAATCTCCACGCGTTTCCCGGTGGCGGAAATCTCCTTCACCATCCGCTCATGATCCGTCCCCTCGCAGCCCAGGCTTACGATCAGCACAGAGGCCGTGTTGGGTGAACAGCCTATGCTGATTAAGGTATCCGTCACCCGCTCCAGATCCGGCGGCAGCTGACAGCAGCCCTGATGATGCAGGTAGGTTACCGTTCCCTGGACCTGGCGGCAGATGGCAAGCGCCACGTCATTGGCGCACGTCACGCTGGGAATAACCGCTACGAAATTGCGGGCGCCCACCTTTCCGTCTGGGCGTATGTACCCCATGAATTCCATCATTAATCCTCTCCTTTCCGTCTACTGTGCGGCTTTCTCCGCCCAGTCTCCTCGTCCGCGCATGCTGTCCAGATTATGAACATGCACGTATTCCCCCTTTTTTATATCCGCGGTGGCAATTCCAATCTCTTCTCCGTACTTTTTTATCAGCTCTCCTTTCTTAATTGTTGTAACTGCTATTTTATGTCCATAAGGAACATCACCTGTTACGGTCACCGTCTCCCCGGTTCCCTTTTTGTCACGGATCTCCACTTCCGTTCCATCCGTAATGCCTTCAGCGAAGATTGTAGCCACGTTGTCATCATCGCTGACCTTCAAAGCTAATTTCAGACTCATGTTATTCCTCCTTTACCACCATAACACTGACTCCATCGGGTATTACCACCACGTCCGCATCGCTTCCCTTTCTCTCATAAGCCATTTTAAGCGCCTCATCCAGGCTGGAAGCGGGGATCATATTGGCTCGCCTCACCATCTCATGATCCAGGAATGTCGTAACCACGATCACCGTGTGTTTTCTTAATATTCTGGAATAAATCTGCGGGCACCACTGCTCCGCGATCGTCTCCTTCGGCGGTATCTTCGATAAATATGCGTCGATCTCCTCCGGCGTTCCCAGTGTGATCAGGCGCTCAAAGTTGGTTCCGCCCATACCGTCACAACAGGAACAGCACATGATGATAACTCCGTCCTCGCCCGCGCACACCTCTGCCGTGGATACGGCCTTGGGGCTCTGATACAGGTTCTGGTCCAGGGGATATCCCCCGTTGGAGGTCACCACGATATCTCCGGTCACTGCCCGGCACTGGGACTGAGACCGGATAAATTCCACGCCTGCCTCATGGGCCTCCTCCAAGTCTCCCGCGAAGGCCGCAACCACCTTCTTCTCTCCGTCAAGAGCCACATTTAAGATAAATGCAGTATTGACCTTCCTGGCCGCATAGACCATATCCTCATGAATCGGATTCCCCTTTAACACTCCCGTAGCCGCATACGGACTGGCAATTGCCCGATAGCTGTGATTCTCATTCACCGTCTCCTTGCTGCAGATTCCCGGAAGTATGCTCTTTCTTCCCCCTGAAAATCCCGCGAAGAAATGGGGCTCAATAAAGCCCTCCGCCAGCAGAAGATCGCACTCCGCCGCCAGCTTATTCACATAAAAATCAGCGCCGGATGGAAGCGCGCAGATATTTGTAAACTGATCCGGATCAAATGCGTCATTGGAGACTATCGTTTCATGATCCACAATGGCGTCCCCGAACATCCGGCGCTGCTCCTCTTCCGTAGGCGCGCGGTGCAGTCCGGTCCCTATGAGGATCGTAATCTCCGCCTCCGGATTCCCCTTTCTGATCTCCCGAAGCAGAATCGGAAGCGTCAGTTTGCTGGGCACGGCTCTCGTATGGTCGCTGGTCACAAGCGTCACCCTCTTCTTTCCCACCGCCAGCTCACTTAACCGCTTCGTTCCGATGGGATTCGCCAGCGCCTCCTCCACGAGTTCTCCTTCTTCCTTAGTCCGGGTGAACTCATGCATTTTGGCAGTAATCACCGCCTTTAAATTTTGTTCTGATACGTGAAGGTCCATTGTCCCTTTGTAATATGGAATTTGTATGGTCTTCATCCTCATCCCTCCTTCTCATGATCTGTTACTTTTTGAAATTACACCATAAAATGGAACCGCCCAAAAATCGCATGTTGTAGATTGTGTGTTGTAGATTGTATGCAATTTTGCTCTATATTTTTGATTATAATATATTTTTGTGCATTGTCAACAATTAAATTGTTTTATTTTTAATTTTTATATATTTTATCACCTGACTTTTTTGCATAACCGATTAAGTACGCAAAAAAACAGCACTGGATTGCTGCAATCCAGTGCTGTTTCAAACAGTTATGATACGCGCGCCCTCTTTTCTCAGCAGCGCCTTTTCCGTTTCCTTAAACTCATGGTCTGTAATGACTCCGGTGTAGTCCGACAGTTTATTGATAAAATTCATTCCCTGCCGGTTAAACTTGGAATCGTCCACCACCAGAAAGGACTGCTGGCACTGATGGGCCAGCTGGCGTTTTAAAAACGCCTTGTCGATGGTGGGCGTCAGAACGTGAAACTCCTCGTTGATGGCCGCCGCTCCGAAAAATCCCATATCAAAGCGGAAGTTTTCCATCATCTGTGTCGCATAGTAGCCGACAGCGCTCCCCGTCGATTTCTGAATGTAGCCGCCGCAGATAAACAGTTCCACCCGGCTGCTCTTTAAGAGCAGGGCAACCTCTAAGTCGTTGGTAACGACCGTCATGTTCTCATATTCCATGACATGCTTCGCGATTTCGTACGTGGTGGTTCCCGCGTCCAGGAAAATCGTCGTTCCACCGCGGATAAACTCCGCCGCCTTCAGGGCGATTTTCTCCTTCTGGGTGTGGTTGCTGACACTCTTCACCGCGTAATTCACCTCGGTCTTATTGACAGCGCCGCCATGGCAGCGCTCGATCAGACCGTCCTTCTGAAGCTTCTCCAAATCCCTCCGGATCGTCATGTGGCTGACGTCCAGCTTCTTCGCCAGTTCCTCCACCTGTACGCTTCCGTTATCCTGTATCATTCCTAAAATCTTCAACTGCCTTTCGGCCATTAACATCATAAATATGCCTCCTCATTCCGGATTTCTTTCCTTTCCGCAGGCGCACGGCGGGCCGGAATGCGCTTCGTTCCCCGGGACAGCTTCCCCGTTTAAACAAAAAGGCCCCGCACCGGAATACCCGGCAGCGGAGCCTTTGTATCTGCACATGAATCCCATGTGTCTATCATATATGATTACAGGAAAATACTCAATATCAAAACTTCAATAAATCCTACCGCCCACGCAATCGTTGACGTGATGGAATACGTCATGATCTGGTCCTTTACCTCGCCTACGCCCAGAGTCCTGTTTACAACCCAGAAATAGCTGTCGTTGAAATAGCTGAAGAATAAGGAGCCCACGCAGCATGCCAGAGCGCCCAGGATCGGATTCACACCGGCCGCAAGAATGATCGGAGCGGAGATGCTGGCCGCTGTCGTCATGGCTACCGTACCGGAACCCTGGATAAATCTCATTGCCGTGGAAATGATGAACGGAAGAACTACGATCGGAACCGCTGTTCCTGCAAGGCCTTCTGCCATATATGTACCGAGTCCGCTGTCCTTGATAATCTGGCCCAGCGCACCGCCGCCGCCTGTTACCAGCATGATGATGCCTGCGGAAGCCATTCCTCTTTCCATCTCTTTAATCGCTTCTTCTCTTGTTAAGTTTCTTCCAAGTGTTACAATCGCGACTACGAGTCCTAAGCCTACTGCCACGATTGGGGATCCAAGGAACTGGAAAATCTGCATAAATCCGGTTGTAAGGCCGAGTGCGCTGGATACCGTGCTGATCAGGATCAGAATAATCGGCAGTACAAGGGGTGCAAATGATTCAAGCGTGGATGGAAGTCCGCTGAAATTCGTTGTAAAATCAGTGGAGTAATCCGGTTCCTGATAAGGAAGGCGGTCAAAGCCCTCGTCGTCATTGGGAATCTGATAGATTTTTTTGCCGACCCATCTTGCGTAAATGGTACAGGCAATCGCCATCGGAATCGCAATCACAATACCAAACAGGATAAATTTTCCCACATCGACTCCGAAAATACCGCAGACGCCCAGAGGACCTGGTGTCGGAGGTACCAGAGTATGGGTAATAACGAGGCCTGCCGCCAGTGCGACGCCCAGGGAAATTACGGATTTTTTGGTTACCTTTGAAATCGCTTTTGCAATCGGAGCGAGAATAACGAAGCCGGAATCACAGAAGATCGGGATGGATACAAGGAATCCGGTGATGCCCAGCGCCTCTTCCTCTCTTCCTTTGCCGAACAGCTTTAAGAACGTCTGCGCCATTCGTTTCGCGGCGCCGGTCCGTTCAAATATCTGCCCCATCATGACACCGAAACCGATAATAATACCGATGCTTCCCAGCGTACCGCCGAAGCCGGTTGTAATGGAGTTGATGATGCCCAGCGTCTTGCCGTTTTCCAATGTTACATTCACCATCGGCATTCCGCCCACCAGTCCGATGATGACCGCACTCATAATCAGCGCGAGAAATGCATGAATCTTGGTCTTTAATACCAGAACCACCAGTACGATAATACCGATCAACAGACCGATCAGCATCCTTTGCCCACTAAGTCCTCCTACCATAAAATAAACCCTCCTTTAAATAAATTGACTTTTTATTTCTATGCCCCCCGGACACGAAATACTGTTTCAGTTTCGCCGTGAATTATTTTTTGGTGAAATTAGGTGAATACTTTGCCGCCAGTAAAATAGCCTCAATCATGCTTATGGCGCTTACCTTGCCCGTACCTGCGATATCGAATGCGGTTCCGTGATCTACAGAAGTTCTGAGAATCGGCATTCCGTTGGTTATCGCAATCGTCCTGTCGAAATCCAGTGTCTTCGTGGCGATATGGCCCTGATCGTGATACAGGGAGAGTACGCTGTTAAACCGTCCCTGTGCCGCCTGATGGAATACGGAGTCTGCACCGATCGGTCCGGTTACCGGATATCCTTCCGCCTGCAGCTCCTCGATGGCCGGCATGATTTCCCGAACCTCCTCGTCGCCAAACAGGCCGTGCTCGCCGCAGTGAGGATTTAATCCGGCAATCGCCATGGTGCCGCCGGTTACGCCCAGCTTCTCAAGGGCCTCCAGACAGCGTTTTACGTAATCCTTGATTCTCTCCTTCGTAATCATGTCAAGCATCTGGCGCAGGGAAACGTGTCTCGTCAGGAAGAACACACGCATTCCGTTGGTCTCAAACATGGTGAGTGGATCTTCCGTTCCCGTCAGCGCTCCAAATATCTCGGTATGGCCGATAAAATGAATATCGCCGGCCTTTAATGCCTCTTTATTGATCGGAGTGGTGGCTACCGCATCCGCTTTTCCTTCATTGGCGAGCCGGATACTCTCAGCGATATACTCGTAAGCTGCTTTTCCGCACATTCCGCTCACTTTGCCGAATTCAAACTGGTCCATGTCGATATTGTCCAGGTCAATGAGATTTAAGACGCCCGGCTCATAGATCCCTTCCTCCGGTTCCTTAACCACATTTACCCTTACCTCTGCTCCCGTGATCTTAACAGCCTGCTCCATGATCTTCCGGTCACCGACGATGATACATCTGGCCGCTTCTGCTACCTTGCTGTCCGCCAGGGCCATTGCTACGATTTCCGGTCCGACACCCGCCGGATCTCCGATAGGAATTGCAATTAATGGTTTGTTCATGATGTTTTCCTCCATTCTCTTTTTATGTTACATGTATAATTTTTCTTTCAGATAGGTGATACAGCGGTTTGCGGCATCATTTTCACCCACCATTCCGCCTTTTGTGATGATATGCACGCCTTCGAAATCGCCCTTTAAGAACTGGCCGTAGGCCGCCAGAGGAAGCACTTCATCCAACAGACAGAGGCCCGCCGTCTGGAATCTCCGGCACACGGAGACGGTGATATCGCCGCCGCTGCTGTATATTCCCTTGAATCCCTGGTGCATGGTGAACACCCGGTGCGCGATCTCGGCAAAGGAATCGTTGATCGTTCCCGTCATATCATCCACACCGCCCGGGAACCGGTCTTCGTATTGTCTAAAGTCGATTCTGTTTTCCGGATAAATGCCGTCGCCCGTCACGGTTATAATATCAAAAGCCCGGCTGGCCTCCAGCACCTCGTCGGTGATGCGGGTGATTTCCGCTTCCCGCTCCTCTTCACTCTCCAGAAAACGTTTGGTGGCTGCAAATATATTATACGCAGTTCTCTGAGAAAGCCACAGCTCTTCCATCTGCTGCCTCGTCACCGGGTTTACGCTTCCCACAACTGCCAGAATCTTCTTTTTCTCCTTCTTATCGGCCGGCACGATCAGCTTTCTCGCAATGGTCGCCGTAAAGACTCCCGGATCTACGGCCACGAATTTCAGCTGGCTCGTGATTACGGCGTCTGCGATCAGGTCTAAATCTTCCTGGGTCACACAGTCCGTCACGATGATCCGGCACCCGTCGGCAGCCATCTCCTTCATGCGGTCGGCCAGGTAATGCTTTCCGTTCATCATGTCGTTCATCAGGATGCTTCCTACCGGATACTTGCTCTGCTGCTCAAAAATCTGTTTCACATCTGACACGGTAACCGGCGTCTTCGGATCCAGCGCCACCTCGGTCTTATGAAGCGGCAGACCCTTGACCAGCATGTAACCGCCTATCACAATTCTTCCCGATGCCGGGAAACAGGGCGCCGCAATGGCTATGTAATCATCACCCAGCGCGTCTAAGATGGCGTCTGTCTCGCTTCCCACATTTCCCCGCATGGTGCTGTCAATCCGCTTTGCGTAAACCTTTACCCCGTCTTCCTTTAACAAATTCGTCACATTGTATACCCGGTTGTATGCCAGTGAGCTGCTTACGCCCCTGCTGTCCGTCGGATACATGACACAGTCACAGCTGTCGAACAGCGCCAGCTCCAGACGCTCGGAATTCATCACCGTGTACGTCTGATAATTCATCTTTTTTAAAAGTACCCCCGTCGCATTGGCCCCGGTCAGATCATCTGCTACTACTATACACTGAGGCATATCTTTTCCCCCTTTTAACCGCCCGTTTTCCATTTTGTTCATGTTCGTTTATGTTATATTCTATGTTCGTTCTAGTTCGTATACTACATCACTTCGTCATTTTTGTCAATATTATTTTTCAATATTTCGGTTATTTTTTCTTTTTCTCGGCGTTTTATTGTTTGTTTATGTTCAATCCGGAAAATGTTCAGTTTTGTTCCTTTCGATGGGCCAAACGCTTTCCGTGAACGGGGAAGAAACACGGACGAAAATTTTTTTTACATTTTTTTGGAAATTAATATTGACATTTCAGATTCGATCTCATATACTGTAGCAAAGCAAATCGATAAACCGATGAGCAGGAGTAAGTAAGATTTTTCTATCATGCGCAGAGAGCTTCCGGATGGTGTAAGGAAGCGTTGGTAATGAATCTGAATGGACTTGCGAGGGCGGCTTGAAACCGGTATTCAGAAAAAGCAGTTCTGTCTGAGAAGACAGGGAAGCGTGAACTGGCCGGAAGTAGATACCGACGGGTTTCCTATCCGTTACCAAGGGGAGGCACATGTTAGTGTGTTACAGAGCGGATGAATGATATATTTATTCATCAATCAGGGTGGTACCGCAGAAGAGAATTTATAGAGCTCCTGTCCCTCTTTATCCATATTTTATGGGTAAGAGGGACGGGGGCTTTTTTTGTGCTGAGGCGGTCCGGCTGTAAGAGCAGCTTTGTTCTTTTCATACATGGTTATCACTCACAAAAGGAACGTTGTCAGCTGTCAATTGCCCTTGTCTTATACCGGATAAAACAGATCCAGATCAAACATGGGCTTGTAACTCAACTACACGCAGTACGACTACTGTTTAAGTCTCCTGCCTCAAACGTCGGCTACAACAGGCTGCGGGAAAGTCCCCCTCACATACGTTCGGCGGAGTAGTTAACGGCAGCCCGCCTGTTTCCGATATACCTGACAGACCTTTGTCATACCGGTCAAATCCTCAAAAAGGGATTCTGCTCATACTATGAGATAATGCCTTTGTAATCACGGGCTTTACTGCGGTTACCTGATCCGCCGAACAAAAGTAAGGAGGACTTACCAAACGTTTTTCCTTCTCACAGAATATTTAAATCTTCACTACTATTAGCTTGATCTAAGCAGTATCAGTACTAGATTTTATACCTCAGCACAAGTTGATGATGCAAGTATATTTCACTACATATATCAGTAAAAAAGCAAACAAATGTTTGTAAATCAAGAAAGGAGAAGGAGCTTGTGTAAGAGCAAAATGTGTCCAGTTTTTTTCATATTTAATGCCTGCTAAGGCAGGGCACACTCCGACACGAGTCTCCATATGTCAGCTATGAAACTCACACCAGACTGTACAGAAATTGAAGCACTCGCAGCAAAGTATCCTATCATTCCGGTATGCAGAGAAGTGTTCGCCGATATCGTAACACCGATCACACTGCTGAGAAAAATCGCAGGTTTAAGCAGCCGCTACTGCCTGCTGGAAAGTATTGAGGGCGGTGAGAACTGGGGACGCTACTCTTTCCTCGGGTATGATCCCATTCTCCGGGTCACGAACAAAGACCACGTGGTGACGATCCGCCGGGAACCGGCCGGTATAAGGAAAGTCTCCCCTTCTATCGTTCATCAGGATGAAAGAAGTTCCAGACTCACTGCCGGCATGGAAGAAAAAGTGATAGAAACAGACCAGCCCTTCGATATCCTCAGAGACATTTTAAAGGAATACCAGTCTCCAAAGCTTGATGGAATGCCTCCGTTTACAGGCGGCTTCATCGGATACTTCGCCTACGGCATGATCGGTTACGCCGAGCCGACACTGAACATCAAAAAGGGAGACTGCAACGATTTCGACCTGATGCTGTTCGATACGGTTATCGCCTACGATCATCTGAAACAAAAGATCGATATCGTCGTCAATATGAAGACCGGGCAGAGGGCGGAATGCATGGCCAATTACGGAGCGGCCTGCGCCAGGTTAGAAAGCATTGCACAGATGATCGCCAATCCCGCGCCGCTGGAAAAATCGGTTGCAGACGACAAACCGGACTTTACCTGCAACGTCACCAAAGAAGAGTACTGCCGGATGGTGGAGAAGACGAAAGAATATATCGTGGATGGGGATATCTTCCAGGCGGTCATTTCCAGACAGTTTTCCTGTGATTACCACGGAAGTCTGCTGAACGCCTACCGGGTTCTCCGCACCACCAATCCTTCACCCTATATGGTTTACTTATGTATGGACGATACGGAGATTATGAGCACCTCACCGGAGACTCTGGTCCGTTTAAAGGATGGACGGCTCACCACATTTCCGGTGGCCGGTTCAAGGCCCAGGGGCGCTACGCCGGAGGAGGACGCCAGGCTGGAGAGAGAGCTTCTGGCCGATGAGAAAGAGCTGGCCGAACACAATATGCTGGTCGATCTCGGACGGAACGATCTCGGACGGATCTCAAAGTTTTCCACCGTGGAGGTCACTGGATACCAGATGATCCACAAATACTCCCGCATCATGCACATCTGCTCCCAGGTGGAGGGAGACATATTAGAGAACTACGACGCATTTTCCGCCATCGGGGCGGTTCTCCCGGCAGGCACCTTATCCGGTGCGCCAAAGATCCGTGCGTGCGAAATTATCGAGGAGCTGGAACCGGTGCCGAGAGGCATCTATGGAGGGGCGCTGGGATACATTGATTTCACCGGAAACATGGATACCTGCATTGCAATCCGCATGGCGGTAAAGGCCAAAGGAAAGGTCTATGTTCAGGCCGGCGGCGGCATTGTGGCCGACAGCGATCCGGAAAAAGAGTATGAGGAATCCGCCAACAAGGCAAAAGCCGTAATTCACGCCATCGAGGCGGCAAGCGAGGTGAACGACTGATGATATTACTGATCGATAACTATGACAGCTTTTCTTACAATCTGGTCCAGTTTTTCGGCACGCTCTGTCTGGAGAACAAGGAAACTCTCACTCCCCATCGTTCGGGGGAATGCAATGGAGAGGAACCGGATATCCGGGTGATCCGGAACGATGCGATGACCACAGATGAAATCCGGAACCTTCACCCGGACCACATCATCCTCTCTCCCGGACCCGGATATCCGAAAAACGCCGGTGTCTGTGAGGATGTGGTTCGCCAGATGAAGGGCGAGGTCCCCATCCTCGGCGTGTGCCTCGGACATCAGGGCATCTGTGAGGTATTCGGCGCCGAGATTGTTCACGCGGCAAAGCTGATGCACGGAAAACAGAGCACCATCACCATCGACAACAGCGATCCCATTTTCCAGGGCCTTCCGGAGAAGATTCCGGCGGCCAGGTACCACTCTCTCATCGCCAGACGCAGTTCTCTCCCCGATACCTTAAAAATCATCGGTGAGGACGATATGGGAGAGATCATGGCAGTCCGTCATACCGAATATCCGGTCTACGGCCTACAATTCCATCCGGAATCGATTCTGACCCCCGACGGCATGACGATACTTCGAAATTTCCTTAACCTATAACTTATAACCTATAACTTATAACCGGTAACAGCACCGGCAAACAGAAACGAACAACGTTAATTTTCATATATGGAGGTAACAGACTATGATACAGCAAGCGATTCACGATGTAATCGAAGGACAGGATTTAAGCTTTGAGGCTGCAAAAGAGGTCATGAACGAAATCATGAGCGGCGAGACAACTCCCGCACAGATGGCGGCATTTTTAACAGGACTCCGGATGAAAGGAGAGACCATCGACGAAATCACGGCCTGCGCGACGGTCATGAGAGAAAAAGGGCTGAAGCTGGAACCGAACTTCGCGGTAATCGATATTGTAGGCACCGGCGGCGACGAGGCCGGCACCTTTAACATCTCTACTACCAGCGCATTTGTGGTCGCGGCGGGTGGGGTTCCGGTGGCAAAGCATGGAAACCGAAGCGTATCCAGCAAGAGCGGGGCCGCCGATGTACTGGAAAACTTAGGCGTGAACTTAAAGCTTACGGTGGAACAGTCGGAACAGATTTTAAAGGATACCGGCATGTGCTTCATGTTCGCCCAGTCCTACCACTCTTCCATGAAATATGCCGGACCGGTCCGCAAGGAAATGGGAGTCCGCACCATTTTTAACATTCTGGGGCCTCTGGCCAATCCGGCCGGAGCCACCATGCAGCTTCTGGGTGTCTATGATGAGAAGTTGGTGGAACCGCTGGCAAAGGTGCTCAGCAATCTGGGCGTCAACCGGGGCCTGGTGGTCTGCGGCAACGATGGGCTGGATGAAGCTACCGTCACCGGACCGACCCACGTGTGTGAAATCCGTTTCGGCGAGCTGACCATGTACGAAATCACTCCCGAGCAGTTCGGTTTCTCCCGCTGCAGCTTACCGGAGCTGGTCGGCGGTAATCCGGAGGAAAATGCACAGATTACCAGAGATATCCTGACCGGGAAGCTCACCGGGCCGAAACGCGATATCGTAGTCTTCAACTCGGCTCTGAGCCTCTATCTCGGAATCGATGACTGTACCATCGGAGACTGCGTCGCTCTGGCCAACGATTTGATCGACTCCGGAAAGGCGGCCGCCAAACTGGAGGAATTCGCAAAAGCAACCAACAAATACAACCCCCCCTCAGCTGCCGGCGGAATGGAATAGGAGGTCCCTCATGATTTTAGACACACTGGCTGCTTCCACCCGGAGACGGGTGGAAGCGGCAAAAGAAAAAATCCCTCTTTCGACCATGATAGACCTGGCCTCGCAGGCGTCCGAATCCGAACGGGAAGTCCCCCTCACATCCGTTCAGCAGAATGTTACGAAGGAACGTGTCTTATCCTTTGAAAAGGCGTTAAAGGCGCCGGGAATGTCCTTTATCTGCGAGGTAAAGAAGGCTTCCCCCTCCAAAGGCCTGATCGCCCCCGATTTCCCCTATGTGGATATCGCAAAGGATTATGAGGCCGCCGGAGCCTCCGCCATCTCCGTCCTCACGGAACCCGAGTACTTTTTAGGAAGCAATGAATATCTGAAAGAAATCCGCCGGCATGTCTCTGTGCCTCTGCTTCGCAAGGATTTTACCGTCGATCCCTACCAGATTTTCGAGGCGAAGGTCATCGGAGCTTCCGCAGTTCTTTTAATCTGCGCCCTCCTTGACACGGAGACGCTCCGTACCGGAATCCATTTATGTGACAGTCTTGGGATGAGCGCTCTGGTCGAGGCCCACGATGAGGAAGAGATCAAATCCGCGCTCCAGGCGGGCGCACGGATCATCGGCGTCAACAACCGGAATTTAAAGACCTTTTCAGTGGATTTCTCCAACTCCATCCGATTAAGGAGTCTGGTGCCTGACGGCGTACTCTTCGTCGCGGAAAGCGGAGTAAAATCGGCGGACGATATCCGGCTGCTCCATGAAGCCGGGGTGGATGGCGTACTGATCGGCGAGACGTTAATGCGTTCCGCCGACAAGAAAAAAATACTTGATTCCTGGAAACAGGCGTGTGGGTAAGGAAACGCAGGGAGTCATGCAGAAGGAAGAGAAGGAGTCTGAATCATGAGTAAGTCAAAAAACCCGCTGCAGGCAACGGGACATCAAATTTGCAACGAGACGGGCAGCGGGATTTTTGACCCTCGCGGCAGTCGCCAAATGGACGCGCCAGCGTGCCCGTTTAGCTCGTTGCACACGGGAATAAAGATTTGCGGCCTGACACGGCCGGAAGATATTGCAGCTGTGAACGAGTACCGGCCCGACTACATCGGTTTCGTCTTTGCGCCCAGCAAGCGGAATGTGAGTGAGATGAGGGCTGCCGGATTGAAGAAGCTCTTATCGCCGGATATCACGGCCGTCGGAGTATTTGTCAACAGTCCCATCGACGACATCGTGCGGCTTGTGAGCCGGGGGATTATCGGCGCGGTTCAGCTCCATGGCGATATGGAAGGCTTTGAGACCGTTCAGTATGCAGAGGATTTAAAGAAGGCGCTGGCCGCGGCAAGGTTACCCCGTTCGGTTCCCCTTATCCGCGCTGTGCGTGTAAAGGATGGGGACGATATCCGCAGAGCCGTGAGTTATCCGGCCGAATACCTGCTTTTTGATACCTTTGTAAAAGATCAGTATGGCGGAAGCGGAGTCCGTTTCGACTGGTCCCTAATCCCCCATATCGAAAAACCGTGGTTTCTGGCCGGCGGCCTCTCTGCCTCCACCATAAAAGAAGCGCTGAACACGGAGGCCTGCTGCCTCGACTTAAGCAGTGCCGTCGAGACCGACGGACGGAAGGACCCGAAAAAGATACAGGAAATCATACAAACAGTAAGGAGTGTTTAATCATGTCAAAAGGAAGATTTGGACAGCACGGCGGACAATTTATCCCCGAAACGCTGATGAACGCAGTAAATGAGCTGGAAGCAGCCTATGAAAAATATATCCATGACGAGACGTTTCTCGCCGAACTCGACGAGTTAAACCGCACCTATACGGGAAGGCCCTCTCTCCTCTACTATGCAGGAAAGATGACCGAGGATCTTGGCGGTGCGAAGATCTATTTAAAGAGAGAGGATTTAAACCATACCGGCTCCCACAAGATCAACAACGCGCTGGGACAGGCGCTTCTGGCCAGGAAGATGGGCAAGACCCGCGTCATCGCCGAGACCGGCGCAGGCCAGCACGGTGTTGCAACCGCTACCGCCGCCGCGCTCCTGGGGCTGGAGTGTGAGGTCTACATGGGAAAGGAAGACACCGACCGCCAGGCCTTAAACGTATTCCGCATGGAGCTTCTGGGGGCCAGGGTTCATCCCGTCACCAGCGGCACACAGACCTTAAAGGATGCCGTCAACGAAACGCTGCGTGAATGGACGAACCGCGTGGAGGACACCCACTATGTGCTGGGTTCCGTCATGGGGCCTCATCCATTCCCCACGATCGTCCGTGATTTCCAGAGCATTATCGGCAGGGAAGTAAAATCCCAGCTCATGGAAGCAGAAGGTATCTCCTCTTATAAACATATGACGCCGGCCACCAGGGCATTAACGATCGTGTGAAGCCTGGCCCGCGTCCTCAA
>OJKJ01000335.1_pt1 | contig 28764 bp, 31 predicted proteins | sample 1596491 | NCBI WGS metagenome assembly OJKJ01 (sample SAMEA4350160, study PRJEB24818) | metagenome | biome: human; feature: gut; material: faeces | place: Denmark | collected 2013-09 | reverse complement strand
ACCCTGCCGTCCCGCCGGCGCGGCTGGCGCAACAGGTCCGGCGGGACGGCAGGGTCCCATGGGCCCTCAGGGGAACCGGGGAGACGCCGGTCCCACTGGACCGACGGGCCCAGCAGGACTCCAGGGGAATACAGGTTCGGAAGGCCCTCAAGGCCCCATCGGACCTGCAGGACCCGAAGGGGAGCAAGGGCCTGAAGGTCTTCCCGGCGCTACGGGTGCAACCGGACCAGCCGGGAGTATGGGGCCGGAAGGCCCAACGGGTGCGACCGGTCCTGTCGGTCCTGTGGGCAGTACAGGGGCGACTGGTCCGGCAGGCGCTACAGGTGCAACCGGACCGACTGGGAGCATGGGACCTTCAGGGCCTGCTGGAGCGACTGGTTCCACCGGCCCTGCCGGCAGCACAGGTGCAACTGGACCGACAGGACCAGCAGGCCCCACTGGAAGCACAGGCCCTGCCGGTCCCATAGGGCCTACCGGTCCAACAGGCGCCAACGGTGTGACCGGTCCCACCGGCCCAACCGGGCCTACAGGACCGTCACTGGCGGTGGCGGGCTCTGTTTCAAGTCATGGAGCCCAAAGGTTTACCGCACCCAATTATGGAATCGTAGCCTTTGATCAGGTGGGCGCTCTTCATGACACCCGGCTGCTTACGGGAAATCAATATCTGGAAGTTAACCAAGCTGGACTCTACCAGATTGATTATGCTGCGATGGCTACTACAGGAATGCCCGCCTACGCCACAATCACTTTTCTGCCGGGCGGCACAGACCAGAGCGGGAAAATTCCATTGTCCGCCAATGTACTGGTCAGCGGTACCATTGTCCGCCGGATGGGCGCGGGAACCCGCGTCTCTTTGAGAGTGGATTCTGGAGATGGCAATACGCCTGTAACTTTGCCCGCCACTGATCAATATTGCAATGCCTTTCTCTCCGTAACCCGTGTGGGACCCTATCCCAGCGGAATTGTTTGAGCGGACTGGAAAGAGGGAAGAAGGGCATACAGTAAAATGTAATGAGGAAAACGCAGAGGCCAGACTTCCCAAAACGGGGAGCCTGGTCTCTGCGTTCATTTCAGAACGTTCTTTTTGCTTTTTCGGCCGCCATCTTTAGATTCTCTTATCTGATCTTCGCTCAGTTACGCCTTGTTTCATGCGCCTCATTTCCAGAAAGGGATCAAGAAGAGGACACAATTTCTGCTCATACCGCTTTTTTAATGATATTTAAGATTGTTGCATAGAAAATTTATTCTGTAATTTTTTCGCTCATAATATCAAAATGGCGGCGGTAGCGTTTTGGGATGCGCAACTCCACGAAATATCCGATCTCCGCAAGAGCTTGGGAAATATAACGGAAGCCGTCTTTGTAGAACTCCGCGATACGTTTTTGCTTATCGGTGATACCGCGATAATTTGGGGGACAGACGAACGTCCAGTCTGCGGCTACATTGTCGAAGACAATACGGAAATACTTATCAATGTCGGTTTCCCGAATCCCGGCCTGCGCCAACAAAGTGTGATGTTCAAAGGTCTCAATGGAGGGCGATACAACTGCGGATTCTCCATCGTAGGAAACCAGCATCATTATGGTTTCATCCGTGCCATAATATTTTTCCACTTCTTCTTTCGTGGGGTAGTAAATGAACTTCATATACTTCTCCAATCACGGGGGATTTTCTTTATTTAAGTATAGACCAATTTAAATCATCTTGCAAGATATGACAACGAGAGCATCCCGGCTAGTATTCCGTTTTCTAAATTGACAGCAATATAAGAGGCTTCTGCGCCACTTGGAGCAGAAGCCTCTCAATAATGTTGTATAATTATATATTTTAGCAATATGCGCGTTGCGCTACAGGACAATTAGGCGTCGTGTCCTGAGTGACTTCGCTGTTGTCTTTGCGTTTCAAAATTTGAGTCAGTAGAATAAAAGGCATAAAAACCCGGAAACGCTGAGTTCTGGAGCCAATTTGGTTGCGAGGGCCAGATTTGAACTGACGGTCTGCGCTCCGCTCCGGTCAGCGCTTGACGCTCGCCACCGGCGAGCAGCGCCCTTCGGGTTATGAGCTGCGGTCAGGGCATTTATCGGCTTGTCTTCGGTGCTTTCGGACACTTTTCTCTCGGAAAAGTCCCAAAAACCCGAAGGTCGGCTCCTGACCACTCCACCCGTTTCTTTCCTGTTCTGGGTCAGAAAGTGGGTCAAAAAGTGGGATGCAGGAAACAAAGAAAATGAGCTCTATATAAGCGTTTATGTAGAGGAGTCTATGGAACGATAAATTGCCAGATTTTTGACTTTTGTTTGTATTGTTCGCAGCAACGCTGTATAATGAAAGCAGAAAACTGTAATCTTGGGAGGTTTTACACATTTCAGAAAATTCGCTTCACAGTGACTTTATGATAGTAAAAGAAAAATATAAGCAACTCAGACTTTCTAAGGTTTGAATATTGTTCATTAAGATTACATGGAGGACTATAAATGTCAAGTGCAGCACAGAGAGCCGAACTGCAATCCAAAATCTGGAAAATCGCGAACGATGTTCGTGGTTCCGTAGATGGATGGGATTTTAAGCAATATGTTTTAGGAACGCTTTTTTATCGTTTCATCAGCGAGAACTTTTCGAATTACATTGAAGGCGGCGATGAGAGCGTCAAGTATGCAGAACTGGACGATAGCATCATAACCGAAGAAATCAAAGAGGATGCAATCAAGACAAAGGGGTATTTTATCTACCCCAGTCAGTTATTTGCCAACATTGCTAAAAATGCGAATTCCAATGATACCTTAAATACCGAATTAAAAACAATATTTGATGCCATTGAGAGTTCCGCCAACGGCTATCCTTCCGAGCTGGATATCAAAGGTTTATTTGCCGATTTTGACACCACAAGCAATCGCTTGGGCAATACGGTCAGGGACAAAAACAGTCGTTTAGCCGCTGTTATCAAAGGCGTGGAAGATCTGGATTTTGGCAGGTTCGAGGATAACCAGATTGACCTTTTTGGCGATGCCTATGAATACTTAATCTCTAATTATGCTGCCAATGCAGGCAAATCGGGAGGGGAGTTTTTTACCCCTCAATGCGTTTCCAAGCTCATTGCAAAGCTGGCAATCCACAAGCAAACGTTGATAAACAAAATTTACGATCCAGCCGCCGGTTCCGGTTCGTTGCTGCTGCAAGCGAAAAAGCAATTTGATGCTCATATTATCGAAGACGGTTTCTTTGGGCAGGAAATCAACCACACCACCTATAACCTTGCCCGTATGAATATGTTTTTGCACAATGTAAACTATGACAAGTTTCATATCGCCCTTGGAAATACACTGACTGACCCGCAGTTTGGAGACGAGAAGCCCTTTGATGCCATTGTATCCAATCCTCCCTATTCCATCAACTGGGTGGGCAGCGATGACCCCACCCTGATTAACGATAACCGCTTTGCTCCCGCCGGTGTACTGGCGCCCAAATCTAAAGCGGACTTTGCTTTTGTGCTTCACTGCCTGAGCTATCTTTCCAGCAAGGGGCGTGCCGCTATCGTCTGTTTTCCAGGTATCTTTTACCGTGGCGGTGCAGAACAAAAAATCAGACAATATCTGGTGGATAATAACTTTGTGGAAACGGTTATTTCCCTTGCGTCTAACCTTTTCTATGGCACCTCTATCGCTGTGAATATTTTGGTTTTGTCCAAGCATAAAAGCGATACAAAGGTACAGTTTATTGATGCAAGCGGCGAAGAGTTTTTCAAAAAGGAAACCAACAACAATGTGTTGACCAAAGACCATATCGAAAAAATTCTGGAACTGTTTGACCGCAAGGAGGATATTGCCCACGTGGCAAAGTCTGTGGATAAGGATCAGATTGCCGAGGCAAATTATAATCTTTCCGTAAGCTCTTATGTGGAGGCGAAGGACACACGGGAAGTCATTGATATCAATGTATTAAACGCTGAGATTAAAACAATTGTCGCAAAAATTGATAAGCTTCGTGCTGAGATTGATGAGATTATTGCCGAAATCGAGGTGTGATGATGAGTAAACTAGAGGAACTTATAAAGGAACTTTGCCCCGATGGGGTAGAGTATGACAAATTAGATTCAGTGATAGATTATGAACAACCCACAAAATATATTGTTAAAGACACTAACTACAATGATAGCTTTAAAACACCCGTTTTAACTGCCGGACAATCTTTTATATTGGGGTACACAAGTGAAGTAGATGGAATATATGTTGCATCAAAAGAAAATCCAACAATTATTTTTGATGATTTTACCACATCTTTTCACTGGGTGGATTTTAGCTTTAAAATTAAATCTTCAGCCACGAAAATGCTAAGAGTAAAACCGGAAAAAATTAAATATATATCATTCAAATATGTGTATCATTTAAAGGATTGTGCTTGTTTGTTCAGCAAGCGTAATACTGACATCACAAGCAATATAGCAAAATACAGCATTGAGTTTCACTTTTTGCAAGGTAGAAAAGGTCAACAAAGTATTGCAGTTAAAAGCTTTTATGACAATTACTGCTCATACTGCACAATGCAAAACTGAACAAATGAGTTTCAGTTTATTTGCCCTTAAATTTCTTTGTATTTTACAGATAATCAAAACAACTTTATACTATTCTATTACTGTTTATTTAAGAGGTATTATCAGAAGTTCCCAAATAATCCAGAATTGAATTTTAGGAATAGGATATATAAAATATAGGTTAATCTATTAAAATCAATCTGGGGTCAATCTGGTTAATCTGAGGATTATATATAAAAATGACCTCAAGAAAATTGTCGGAAAAATAAGGAAAAAAGTTTATTTTACCTATGTACTTTCAGAAAATAATGTGGTATAATATATACAGGTCGGAAAAGACCAGTTAATTTAATATTTTGAATGCTTAGAGAAGCAAAGTTACCTTTAGACGAGGTTTAACTGGCTTCTCTTTTTTGTTGCCCAAAATCAAATAGCAAATGAAAGGAACAAGGAAAATGGATAACAAAACAAATAAGCATGAATTTGCGTGTAATGCTGGTAAGGTTACCGAATACGAAGTAAAGGAACATATTGACACTATCATGGTGGGCTTTCGTGGATTCTCAAAGGAAGTGTCGATTGTAAAGTGGAACGACAAAAAGCCTGTGTTTGATATTAGAGCGTGGCGAGTATCTGACAGAGACGGATTGCAGTATCCTTTGCGTGGTATCACTTTCTCTAAGGAAGAGTTTATCAAGTTAAGGGAAATCTTGAACAGCATTGATGTGAATTGCATTGATGAATATATGTGAGCAAAGAATGTGAGGTATTGAATATGAACGGAGCAAAGACTGACGAAAGAAACTATTATGCAGAAAGCTACATTGCTTTAATTGAGGAAATCATTAAGGAAACCGCTTCACTGATTAAAGATATAAAGAAAGCAATGGGTGAGGTGTGAAAATGGGAACGAAGAAACTACAAGGTGCAGACGGAATGAATTTTCAACTGCAACTTACAATAAAAGGCTTAGAGAGCATAAATCTTCCAGAGGAAAATCTCACGAATGAATCTGGAAATGACATAATGAAAATATCTTGTTGGGGTGGCAAACTGTCTGCTTATGTTAATTTGCCTAACGCAATCAGGCCAAATAATGTTCAGCCATTTCAACTATCTGATTGTATCAAAATCGAATTGGTAAGAAACCAAGTCATTGAGCACATGAGGTCATATTTGCAAAAGCACTTAAAGGATAAGTATTCTGATGAATTTCTCTCAATGATGAGTGTCACAAAAATGGAATGCAATCTAACGATAAAATGCGTTGGTAATTGCAAGCGAAAAGATGTGATTAGATTGTTTGAGAGGTCTTTTGCAAAGGTTACTGTGTATAAGGAAACCGACCCAAACGGAAAAACACACAGGAAACCAGAACGAGGAATCACAACAACTAAACCCCATGAATGGGTGTTAAAGGTGTATGACAAAACCTTTCAGCAAAGACAAGCAGGTAATCTTAAAGTTGAGTCAAATCTGATTCGTGTGGAATTGGTGTTCTTAGACAGAATGCTTGACCGTATGTATTCAACCAAGAAATCATTAGAGGATATTCTTACGAGAAAAGCAATCAAAACGCTGATTGACCAGTATCAAGTGACATTTGATGAAATATGCAAAAAGAATATTACCCCTATGCTGAATGCCTGTGTGCAAGAGATATTTGAAAGTTTAACTTGCTCTACTCCACGAAAGGAAGTAAGCGAAACTTTGATTAAGTGTAAGGAACTCATTGTAGATACCGAGGTATTACGCAAGGCATTAAAGAAGTGGTATGTATTCAAGAAACAGCCTGATAGCTCAAAACGCATTGTTTCATTTTATCGAGAGAAAAATATGGGTTTTCCAGAAGATGTGCTTAGAACGCTCAAACTCATGCACAACTCTTTAGGATAAAACAGGTCTGAAAAGTAACATTCGATGTTACCCTGTGACCCCAAACTTGAAAAACTGAAAATCTCATAAATTGAGCATAAACCACCATTCATTGGGGTGTAAAAGGTGTTTCACAAAGCATTTGAGCAAATTGCAAAAATCAAATCTTGTCCATAATTATATGAGACAGATACACAAACAGATAACAGTACATTAACAGTAAGGGGGTGTTCACTAATGCAGGTAGAACGCATATCAGCAGACATTACATTGAAGCACAAACCCAGAACGGGAACACAGGCTTACAATATGCTGATTGAATCTCTCAAAGCAGAGATACAGGAAAAGCAAGAGATTTTATCTCATCTCTCACAAGACAAAGTAAAACAGAAATTCATAGAGAACTGGAATCCTACAACAAGGAGCGTGAACATCTATGATATGTAGGAAGGAGTGATTTTCTATGCCTTATGCTAAAGGACAAAGTGGTAATCCAAAAGGCAGACCTAAGCAAACCGCAGAGCAGAAATCACAAAAGGAGCAATTTCAGAGGTTGCTTAAATCTTCTACCGTTGAAGCTCTGCAAAGCATAATCCAGATTGCCAATGACAGATATAACAAGGACCGATTCAATGCTTGTAAGTACATCATTGACAAGGCTTATGGTGCAAATACTGCTTTTCTTTTAGACGGTACAGAAGATACTGCTCCTACTGTGATTAGGATTGTTCCATACGGTAAAGAAAACGAGGACTGGAACGAAGATGACTGGGAAGATGAATGGAACAATGCCCCAGATGAAAATGAGGACGAATAACTATGGTAAAGATTACAAACGGAACAGTTACCACAGAGGTAACGCAAGGTGCGTATGACTTATATTACAAAGAGCAAGGATTTGTGATTGTGTCAGACGAGAACGAAAATAACGAATGGGAGGAAGAAGAAAATGGCTAAAGTCAATACTATTGCAAATAACGGACTGACTATCGTTGAGAACTACAATAAACTGCTTGAACAGTTCAGAAAAACAAAGACCATTGATGATGTGCGTATTCTGGTTGCAAGCGTCAGAGATTTTATTTCTGTGTATAAGCGTGTTGATAAGAACATGGTAAATGAAATCTATGAAAAGCTCCAGGGCAAACTTCACGATATGGTTGCTGAAAATGCTTTTGTGTATGACCGTATGAATAACAGGGTTGAGGAAATCCGCAATCGTGGTTATGACTATGCAAATGAAAAGGACGATACACAGGCAGTACAGAGCAAAGCACTTCAGCTTATGTCTCAGATGCCTAAGGTAATGAACAGCAATCATGCAAACCGTATTACTAAGGTTTTGACGGATTCTATCAATTCTGGTGTTGTCGGTAGCAAGGCTGTTCTGGAACTGCTTAAATATCCCGCTTATGCTGATATGGTATCTGCAAAGATTAGGGAGCGTGCTTTTGAGGGTAGTAAATCTTCTGCTGAACAGGCTTTTGACAGATTGAAAGAATCTGAACTGAAAGAAGCTGAACAGGGGCTTGCTTCTGTGTATATGCAGGGATTCCACCTTAGAAACATTGAAAAACAGGTCAATGCGTTTAAGAAGCCTTCCGCATGGAATCCAGACGAACAGACAGCATAAAGGATAATCCCAGAATAACACAGGATAATCCAGATTGAATCAGAAGTCATAAGGTAATGTATTCCTATGGTATAGGATAAAAGTCCACCAGAAGTCAACAGAGAACCTCTGGGGATAAACATAAAATTGAGAATATAATAAATCGGTCACTAAAGAATAGTCCAGTTGTCCAGACGGAGCAAACACAAAACATGGGCAACAATACAATAGTTCAGATGAATTTGTATTCGTGTCCCTAATCGAAAGGGAGAATACAAAAATGGCAAAGAAGAATAATGCAAACAATACGAACACTCTACCAGAGCAGGAGTTTAACTTTATTGTATCAGATGTACGCATTCCTCGTATGGTGCCTTTACAGACTCTTGCAGATGAATCTGGTATTTCATATAAAGCACTTTGGCAGATGTGCAAACAGAACAAAATCGTGCATATTAAGTCCGGTAATAAGTTTCTTGTGAATGTGGATAAATTCATTGAGTTTCTCAATACCGGCGAAACGGAGGTTGAGAGCAATGACAAAGAGAGCAACACAGCATAAAAGCAATACCCCTGTTGAATGGGAACAGGCAGAGGGATTTTCAAGGTATCTTATTTCTACTGACGGGCAGGTTTACAGTATCGACAATGACAAAATCTTAAAGCCAAATAGGAATAGTTCTGGTTATGTAAGAGTTCCCTTATACAATGATGAAAATGAGTATAAACAGACTTTGGTTCATCGCTTGGTGTATATGGCTCATGTTGGTCCTATTCCAAAGGGTATGCAAATCAATCATAAGGACGAGGACAAAACAAATAACTGTATTGAGAATCTTGAAGTTGTCACACCAAAACAGAATATTCATTATGGAAGTGCTTCCATTAGACGGAGCGAAAGCGTTAAAAGGTACTGGCAAGAAAAGAGAAAAATGGCCGCTTGTTGATGTGGTATCAGAATTTATACTTTTTGAAACCATGCAAATGAAACCTCAAATAAGTATCAGAAAGTATGCGTAAAAACTTTTGATTATTCTCATAAAAAGTGTGTACTTTTTGAGACTTGCCTGATATGATTAAATCAGAAACGAACAGATGTTCGATAAAGAAATGAGGTGTTCAGATGAACGATAAGTTTAAGAATGACAAGCTAAAGTTTGAGCTTATCAGAAACGCTGATTTGGTGTGTACGGATTGCCTATACAAATATGACGATACGAATATGCCATGCAATGTTTCTAAATGTGAGATGTACGAAGAAAAGCCCTCTACCGTTATTGATGGTGGAAACTGTGATTTATACGATAAGGGGGTGTCTGAATGAAATATGTAGCTTATCACAGGACAAGCACAAAGGACCAGCACTTAGACAGAGGAATTGCAGAACTCACCAAGTATTGTGCTGATAATGCAATTTCTCTGTATAAGGGCAAGGTCTACACAGACCAACAGACAGGAAAGAACTTCAACCGACCACGCTACACAATGCTGAAAGATGAAATCCTTGAAAGTGGTGATGTGCTGATCGTCACAGAGCTTGACCGATTAGGACGAAACAAGGAAGCCACACTAAAGGAATTACGATTCTTTAAGGACAACGGTATTCGTGTTATGGTGTTAGAATTACCCACAACATTGATTGACCTGTCAGCTATGGAAAACTCAATGGCTCGTATGATGTTAGAGACTATCAATAATATGATGATTGAGTTGTATGCAAGCATGGCACAGGCTGAAATTGAGAAAAAAGAGAAAAGGCAACGAGAAGGCATTGAACAGAAAAAGGCTCGTGGAGAATGGGACGATTATGGCAGACCAAGAGTTATGAACCTTGAAGAATTTGCTACCCACTACCGCTTAGTACAGCAAGGGGAAAAGAAACCATTTGAACTGATGAAAGAATTAGGTATGACGAAGCCGACCTTCTATCGTTACAAAAATCAAATTGAGAAAGGGTGTTAAGAATGGCATCTGTTAAAAGAGTTGAGTACAAAAGCGGTAGAGTTGTTTATCGCATAGTTATCTGTCAAGGATACGATAAAAAGGGAAACAAACTGGTTAAGAATCTTACATATTCAGTCAATCAGTCAGCAACACCCAAACAACAAGAACGAGAAGCGAAGAAGTATGCCATGGATATGGAAGATAAACTGAAATATGGCTACGACTACAACGCAGAAAAAATGTCATTTGAAGATTTTGCATACAAATGGCTTGAGAGTGTTAAAGATAACATTGCTTATGGTACCTATGCAGGATATAAACAGATTTTGGAAAGCAGAATCATTCCCTACTTTAAGGGAGACAAGATTGCTCATATCAAAACACCACACATTGAAGCCTTTTATAGAACTCTGGTTGACGATTATTCCGCAGGTACAATAAAGAGATTTGCTAATGTGTTGAATCTGATTTTTAAGACAGCCAAGCGTTACAGCATGATTGAGAACAATCCTTGCCAAGACGCACAAAAACCAAAGAGAAAAGACGAGGACGAGGGCTTAAAGTTCTTTACTCCAAAGCAAGCATTGATGTTTATGAAATCTCTGGATATGTCATACGAGGTAACCTACAAAGGCCATCAGCGTATTGATGATACAGGTAAACCATACTATGTGAATGAGTACACAGAATCCTATACTGTGCCTACACAATACAAAGTGTTCTTTACCCTCTCATTGTTCTGTGGATTCAGAAAAGGCGAAACACTTGCTTTGCACTGGAATGACATTGACTTTAAGGAAAAGAAAATCTCTATTTCAAAATCGGTGGGTATGACGGAAAACGGATTTGATTATAAAGAGCCTAAGACAAAGAAATCTGTCAGAAAGGTATCTATCCCAGATGATGTAATCCCGCTTCTATGGCGGTATCGTTCAGAGTACATGCAAACACGCTTTAGTCATGGTACTGCATGGCAAGGCGATTTGAGCAATGGTGGTAATCTGTTCATTCAAGCAGATGGAAAACTTATGGGGCATACAACACCTTATCAGTATTTCACGAAGCACTTACACCGCTATAATGAATGGGTGCAGAATAATCCAGATAAAGCAAAGGCCGAGGGATTAGAGGAATTACCGATTATTCCGCTTCATGGGTTGAGACATTCATGTGCTACTCTGCTGAATTATCTGGAAATCAACATCATTGAAATATCAAAGACATTAGGACATTCAACCTGTTCAACCACAATGAATATCTACGCTCACAGCTTTGAGGAACAGCAAGAGGAAGTTGCAACAAAGGTAAATGAGTTCTTGCGATTGAACGCATAAATAATTGAGAGTCAGAGGACAAAATCCAAAGGCTCTCATTTAGTCATCATTCATCTTTCAATTCCATGTGGTCTAAAGCATATTGTAAAGCCATGCTGATAAGTTCATTACGGGAACGATTTGTTTTCGCTGCTAAATCGTTATATTCCTCTTGCAAGGCTCTATCTATGCGTATCGTCATTGTGACAGATTTATCTTCTTTAGGTGTCACGATAAATTTCTCCATAATGCAAATCCTCCATTGGTTTTGATTACATTATAGTATTGACAAGTACCTCGAAACTATGACACAATAGTGAGTTGATTTTATACTGTACTTTTGTGTTACACTCTGCTATAATGCTAATATCAATCAAACTTGGAGGTATGGCATTATGAAAGATAAAGCAACCAAAAGCAATGGCAAGAAACCTATTTTCAAGAAGTGGTGGTTTTGGGTAATAATTGTTGTTATTCTGGCCGCTATCTTTGGAAACACAGGAGCAAAGGACGGCGTTGAGGACGGAGCAAAAGACGCAATCAATTCAACTGAACAACAGTCAGATAAAACACAGGACGAAAGCACAGCCAAAGACGATATTTCCTTTGTAGTTACCAATGTTCCTAATGATGTTACTGGGAATTGGAGAATTGCTACAATCGCAGAAAATATCGAAATGCAAGACTACGCATTGGATTACTACAAAGAATATTTCAAGAGTGATGATGAAATCCATGCAATAGTCAACTTCAATTACAAGACAACGACAAAAATCTCTGTTATGGGAAATCTATTAGATGTATCTGTGTATGAATATGTTGACAAAGAAGAACATGATGCAAAATTGCTTTTCAGCGGTATGCTTCTTAAAGAATACCATGTAAACAAAGATACTGGTGAAATAGAAGAAATACAGTAAAAACGAAAGCCTTGACCACGAATGAATGGTTAAGGCTTTTCTTTATACTATCGTAATACTAAACTTACGGAGTGCTGTGGAGTGATAGGCCGAGTTAGGGAAAGTAGAAATCCCAAAAAGGTAATACGGGTATCACTTAGGGAGAGTTATGGAGAGATACGGCGAGTGCCTGTTAATCTTTTATGAAAAGTATTAAATATGAGCCAGTCGATCACTCTAGACAGTGGATTGCAAAGTATTCTACTTTTTTAATCCCCCTCCCCCCGCTCCCTGTGCAAAAGGAAATTGTCCGCATTCTGGACAATTTCACGGAGCTTACAGCGGAGCTTACAGCAGAGCTTACAGCGAGAAAAAAGCAGTATGAGTATTATAGGGATAGACTGTTTGCGTTCGATGACGATAGATTTGAATGGATAAAACTGGGAGATATTGGTGAAGTACGTATGTGCAATCGAATTTTGAAAGAACAAACTCTCGATAAAGGCGACATTCCGTTCTACAAGATAGGTACATTTGGCAAAAAAGCAAATGCTTATATTTCTCGTGAACTTTTCAATGAATATAAATCAAAATATAATTATCCTAAAGTTGGAGAAATCCTGATTTCAGCAAGCGGAACCATTGGGAAGGCTGTTGTTTTTGATGGGCAAGATGCCTATTTTCAGGACAGTAATATTGTTTGGATTGAAAATAATGAAGCCCGTGTATTAAACAAGTATTTGTTTCACTTTTACAAAATAGCAAAGTGGTATATTGCTGAGGGCGGAACGATAGAGAGGCTGTATAATAAAAATTTAAAGAAAACCGATATTCCAATTCCGTACCCTAACGATATCGATAAATCTCTCTCCGAACAACAACGCATCGTGGACATCCTCGACCGTTTTGATACGCTTTGCAACGACATTTCAAGCGGTCTGCCTGCTGAGATCAAGGCAAGACAGCAACAATATGAATACTACCGTGATAAGCTGCTTACCTTTCCAAAAGCTGAAATAGAGGTATAGTATGGGGAAAAGTTTAAATGAAATTGCGCAGGAATTAAAAAACGCAAAGCACATAATAAAAGCCAAAGCTGAAAGCACATCCGATGTAAAAGTACAACTAATTTATGCCTTTAATGGAACAGGCAAGACAAGGCTTTCCAGGGAATTTAAAGAACTGGTTGTCCCTAAATCCGATGCTGATGAAGCTGGATTCGAGAGCAAGAAAATAATCTATTATAATGCTTTTACGGAAGATTTGTTCTATTGGGACAATGATTTAGTAAATGACCTTGCTCCTAAGCTTAAAATACAGCCAAATGTTTTTACGCATTGGGTCTTTGAAGACCAAGGGCAAGATGGCCGTATCATTGAAAACTTTCAACATTACACCGATGAAAAATTGACGCCGCATTTTAATGCGCCGTACACCATTCAGGACAATGGGACAGAAAAGACGATACCAGCTTTTACGGAAGTAACCTTTTCTTATGAACGTGGTAATGACGAGCGTTCCGATCACATCAAAATTTCCAAAGGAGAAGAGAGCTGTTTTGTTTGGAGTGTTTTTTATTCGCTGCTTGAGCAGGTCGTTGATGTTTTAAATGTTCCAGATGCAAATGATAGAGAAACGCATCAGTTTGACTGTTTAGAATATGTATTTATAGATGACCCTGTAAGCTCATTAGATGATAATCACTTGATTGAATTGGCGGTAAATCTGGCTCAGCTGATCAAAGAAAGCAAATCCGAACTCAGGTTTATTATTACCACCCATAACCCTCTCTTTTATAACGTGCTTTTTAACGAGTTCAAAAAAGCGACATTTAAAAAATACTTTCTAAAAAAAGAGGAAGATGGCCAATATAACTTATCGGTTCAAAATAACGATGCTCCGTTTTCCTACCATCTATTCTTAAAAGCTGAAATTGAAAAGGCCATTCAGACAAGTCAAATACAAAAATATCATTTCAACTTCCTTAGGAACCTTTTAGAAAAAACTTCAACGTTTTTAGGTTATAAAAACTGGGCAGAGCTTTTGCCTAAAATGGAGGATGGCAGGGCCAATCCCTATGAGAGTAGGATTATTAATATTTCCAGCCATTCAAAACATTCAGCGGAAGAGATTGTCGAGTTAACGGAAAATGACAAAAGAGTTCTGGCGTACTTACTGAAGGAAATCAAGAAAAACCACAGGTTCAATAACTGGGAGAGAGATATATGACAGATTGTAAAACAATTGCTGAATCGAATCGCTTTATCGTTTTAGATAACTATACAAAAATTGAACAGCAGGGCACCAGTTATCAAACCGAAGCAGATTTAGAGCGTGAGTTAATTGCCGATTTGGTGAACCAAGGTTATGAATATCTCCCAAAACTCACTACCCCAAAGGCGATGTTTGAAAATGTCCGGGTTCAGCTTCAATTGTTAAACAAGATGGAGTTTTCAGATGACGAGTGGAAACGCTTTTGCGAGGAGTATTTAGATAAACCAAGTGACAGCCACATCGACAAAACACGTAAAATTCATAACGATTATATCTACGACTTTGTTTTTGACGATGGACATATTCAAAACATTTATCTGGTGGACAAAAAGGATATAGTCAAAAACAAACTGCAAGTCATTTCGCAATTTGAACAAACCGGAACCCATGCCAACCGCTATGATGTTACTATTTTGGTAAATGGGCTTCCTTTGGTTCAAGTGGAGCTAAAAAAGCGTGGGGTCTCTATCAAGGAAGCGTTTAACCAAGTCAATAGATATAGCAAGGAGAGTTTCAATGCGGAAAATTCTCTGTTTAAGTATCTGCAACTTTTTGTAATCTCCAACGGAACCGATAGCCGCTATTTTGCCAACACCACAAAACGAGATAAAAACAGTTTTGATTTTACCATGAATTGGGCAAAGTTTGACAATGCTCTGATTAAAGATTTAAAGGATTTTACCGCAACATTCTTTCAAAAAAACACCTTGCTGAGCGTACTCCTGCTATATTCTGTCTTTGACAGCAGCGACAATCTGCTCATCATGCGTCCGTATCAAATTGCTGCAACGGAAAGAATTTTGTGGAAGATAAAAAGCGCCTACCATGCTGGAAAATGGGGAACCAATGAAGGCGGCGGGTACATCTGGCATACCACAGGCAGCGGTAAAACGCTAACCAGCTTTAAAGCCGCACGGCTCGCCACGGAACTGGATTTTATAGACAAAGTGTTTTTTGTGGTGGACAGAAAAGACTTGGACTATCAGACAATGAAAGAGTATCAGCGGTTTTCTCCCGATAGCGTCAACGGCTCTGAGAACACCGCTGGGCTAAAACGCAATATCGAAAAAGATGACAATAAAATCATTGTAACAACCATTCAAAAGTTAAATAATTTGATGAAAAGCGAAGCGGATTTACCTGTCTACAATCAGCAAGTCGTTTTCATCTTTGACGAGGCGCATCGTTCACAATTTGGCCAAGCACAAAAAAACATTCATAAGAAGTTTAAACAGTATTATCAGTTTGGATTTACCGGCACACCTATTTTTCCCGAAAATGCACTCGGCGCTGAAACCACGGCTTCTGTGTTTGGGCGTCAACTGCACTCCTATGTTATCACCGATGCCATCAGGGATGAAAAAGTGCTTAAATTCAAGGTGGATTATAACGATGTTCGCCCTATGTTTAAGTCGATCGAAATGGAGCAGGATGAGAAAAAGCTGACCGCCGCCGAAACGAAGGAGGGGCTGCTTCACCCCGAAAGAATCAAAGAGATTTCCCGGTATATTCTTAATAATTTCTGGGTAAAGACACACCGCTCTCATGCCGGGGCAAGAGGATTTAATGCCATGTTTGCTGTGAGCAGTGTAGATGCGGCAAAGCTCTACTATGAAACGTTAAACCGCTTGCAAGCGGAAAGCGAAAAACAATTAAAAATTGCAACAATTTTTTCCTATGCCCCCAACGAGGAGCAAAATGCCATTGGCGAAATTGTGGATGAAACATTTGAGCCCACAGCCATGGATAGCAGCGCAAAAGAGTTTTTAACCTATGCTATCAAACAATATAATGCTATGTTTAAAACGAATTTTGGCGTAGAAAGCAAGGAATTTCAAAACTATTATCGTGACCTTGCAAACCGGGTAAGGAAACAGGAAATTGATCTTTTGATTGTGGTCGGAATGTTTTTGACAGGCTTTAATGCACCAACTTTAAATACACTATTTGTTGATAAAAACCTCCGCTATCACGGTTTGATACAAGCATTTTCAAGAACCAACCGTATCTATGACTCAACAAAAACCTTTGGAAACATCGTCACCTTTAGAGATTTGGAACAGGCTACCATTGATGCTATTAAATGTTTTGGCGATGACCATACAAAAAATATTGTGCTTGAAAAAAGCTATAAAGAATATATGCAAGGCTTTACCAACATTGCTACCGGCGAGGCTTGTCGTGGATATGTAGAACTGGTAAAGGAACTGAACGAACGCTTTCCGATTATCGACAGCATTGTAACCGAAAAGGATAAAAAGGACTTTTCCAAGCTGTTTGGTGAATATTTGCGGGTTGAGAATATACTGCAAAACTACGATGAGTTTGTGAGCTTAAAGGCATTACAATCGGTTGATTTACAAGACCCTCAAGCCGTTGAAGAGTTCAAATCTGCGCGTAATGTAGACGATGAGGACATTGCGGCTATGCAAGAAATAACTGTGCCAGAAGAAAGAATCATTCAGGATTATCGCTCTGCCTATAACGATATTCGCGACTGGCTCCGCAGAGAAGGGGCTGACAAGGAAAAGGGAGCGTCTTCGGTTGATTGGGATGATGTTATTTTTGAGGTAGACCTCTTAAAATCACAGGAGATTAATCTCGATTATATTCTTGAACTCATATTTGAGAAAAACAAAAAACTACAAAACAAAGAAACCTTGGTTGAAGATGTGCGACGCTTGATTCGCTCCAGTTTGGGTAATCGCGCAAAGGAAAGCTTGGTAATCGATTTTATTAATCAAACAGACTTGGACAAAATTGAAGACAGAGCGAGCATTATTGATTCTTTTTTCTCGTTTGCTCAAGCGGAACAAAAAAGAGAGGCCAAGGAGTTAATTCATACCGAGGAGCTTAACCAAGATGCTGCAAGGCGTTACATCCTTACTTCTTTGAAAAAGGGATATGCCAGTGAAAACGGAACAGAATTGAATGAAGTGCTTCCTAAAATGAGTCCATTAAACCCTAGATATTTAACAAAAAAGCAAACCGTTTACCACAAAATGGCTGCCTTTGTAGATAAATTTAAAGGTGTAGGCGGTACGATATAGGTCAAATTGCCGAGAAAGCGGTAGCGTTTTGGGATACGCAACTCGACAAAATAACCGATCTCCGCAAGAGCTTGGGAGATATAGCGGAAACCGTATTGATAGTGATATGAGAGGCTTCTGATCCAAGTGGAGCAGAAGCCTCATCTTTCAGTAATTCAATGCTATCCCAGCTATTCCACCATTGGTAAGACGGTAGGAATGAGCAAGAACATAGTGAGCAAACATGTCCGGGGGCTCGAAGCAAAGAAACTCATTACCACAGAGCCAACGTCCATTTGCACAAAGGATGGCCAAAAGCGGAATGGCAGCTTACTCTACACGATCCGTCCTATCCAGGAAGCGGTGGACTTTTGGAACGAAGCGCAGCTATCCAGAGCAAGGGTGCGGGCAGATGCGAACGAGAGGGGGCCTCCGAGCCTTTTTGAGCGGGTTTCCGGTGGAAATAAGGAACGGGGGACACCACCCACAGGGAAAGCCGCCTTTTTGGGGCAAATCTGGGGAAGTTTCCGAAAACTGCCAGAACCACAGAACACCCCGCAGAAAGCAGGAGGAATTCCTGTCTCTGGGCAGGGCAAGCATAGCGTCCGGCTATACACCGTCCGCAGGAGCCGGGCAAACCCGGCTTTCCCCCAGCCCCTTAAAGGGGGAGAAAGGCAAAACACATCGTGGGAGAAGGGACAAAAGGCCCCTCCGATTTCGGAGCAGGATAAAGGCGGTATGCTGCCAGAGGCTGCAAACCGCCGAAAGACACCGTCCGGCAGAGCCGGACGGCAGGTCAAGGACGTATGCTAAAAAATAGCCCATTATGCTGTTCCAAAGCTGGTTTGCCCGCCGCATCTAGAAACAGAGCCCTTATCCAGTATGCTGACCCGTATGCCGAGACCTTATTCTGGAAATGGGCCTGATTAACTCAGCTCACCTTACAGCTTCCATAATAGCTTTGGGCTCCAACGATAGCTGAAAATCTGCACCGCAGAAAACAAAGAAAGGCGTTTTTCTTCTCTCTGCCTGTTTGTGTCTGAACTGATAACTTTCTGATAACTTGAACGATTTGAGGTGGACATTGTCACCGCCTTTATGGTATGGTCTGTGGTTACAGAAAGGGGCGATTTTCATGGCAAAGCGTAGAGCCAACGGCGAAGGCAATATCCGGAAGCGAAAAGATGGTCGATGGGAGGGGCGGTATACTGCTGGGCGTGATCCTGACACTGGAAAGCCCATTTACAAAAATGTCCTTGGAAAAACGCAGGCGGAAACGAAAGAGAAGTTAAAGCAGGCCATTGAGGAAAACAAGGGTCTGGATGTAGTGAAAGCCGGACGGTATACGGTAGGGCAATGGATGGACGTATGGTTTGAGAATTACGCTAAAATCAAGGTGCGTCCATCTTCACACCAGACCTATCAAGGCTACATCAAAAACCATATCAAGCCGGCCATCGGAGACATCCCGCTGAACAAGCTGACCTCACTGGAACTGCAAGCTTTGTACAAGAAGCTGTTGGAGGGCGGCAGGGTGGAGCGTGTCGAGTCAAAGAATAAACCCAAGGGACTCAGCCCCAAGACTGTCCGCAATATCCACCAGATCATTTCCTCCGCTTTGGAATTGGCCAGGAGTCAAAAGTTGATTTCAACCAATCCAGCTGATTCCTGCGCCCTGCCCAAGGTGGAGCATAGAGAAATGAAAACACTTACAGCGGAACAGCTTGCAGCATTTTTCCGGGAAGCCAGGAACAGCGGTGTGTTCGAGATGTACTATCTGGAATTGGTCACCGGACTTCGCCGGGGTGAGCTACTGGGGCTGAAGTGGGAAGATGTAAATCTGAACTATGCAACACTTACCATCCGCCGCCAAATTACCAGAATCAATGGTGAGGTAGTAGAAGCCCCACTGAAAACGAAAAATTCCTACCGCACCCTGTCAATAGGATCAGATGCAATAGAAATTTTGACAGGCCAGCGCCAGAAGGTATCCGGTGAGTATGTGTTTCCATCCCCCACAGGTGGGCCGATCTCCCCGGACAGTGTGTTGAACATGCTTCACCGGGTGCTGGGGAGAGCAGGGCTTCCAAAAGTACGGTTCCACGATCTACGCCACACCTTTGCCACCCTAGCGATACAGAACGGCGTGGACGTAAAAACGGTATCCGGGATGCTGGGACATTACAGCGCGGGCTTTACGCTGGACACCTACGCCCATGTCACCACCGCCGCGCAGAAAGAAGCGGCCAGTACTATGGGGAACATTCTCTCGAGTAGTTTCTAAACCTTTCCGGTTCTTTCCCCGTATGGGTCTGAAAAAGGGTCAGAAGCAAAAACGGCAAATATTCCAGACACAGAAGAAGCCCCGGAACCTAGTGGTTCCGGGGCAAATTTGGTTGCGGGGGCCAGATTTGAACTGACGACCTTCGGGTTATGAGCCCGACGAGCTACCGGACTGCTCCACCCCGCGATATTTTGCTGTGGTACTTGACTCAGCTTTATTATTATAGTACGAGATGGTGAAAAAAGCAAGGGGAAAATTTGCTGGATATATAGTGGAGTTTTAAATAAAATTTTGTTTAAATCGTAATTTCTTTTCCTGTTGTGCTTTTGAAATAGGATTCATGCTATAATATTTGCTATCTGTTTCTCTGTTTTTCAGCCGGAGCAGCGCGAAAAACGCACTCACGGGACGAAAACTGCGGCGTTACGGAATGATCTGAAAGTTTATTTAGAAGTTTTATAAGATGGGTCGGGTTCAGAAAGGATGTTGCGGATGACAACGGATATGACAAAGGGAAGGCCTGCGGGAATCCTGGTGAGGTTCACGCTGCCTATGCTGCTCAGCGTGGCATTCCAGCAGCTCTATAATATTTCAGACAGTGTGATTGCCGGAAAATTTGCCGGAGAGGATGCCCTTGCTGCGGTGGGAGCTTCTTTTCCAGTTACGATGATTTTTATGGCCTTTGCTCTGGGGTGCAATATCGGCTGTTCCGTGGTGATCTCCCAGCTTTTTGGCGCGGGAGATCTGGGCAATATGAAGACAGCGGTGAACACCTCTATCCTGTCGGTGGGCGGGCTGAGCCTGCTGCTCACTATACTGGGCTCCTTTTTCGGGGTTCCCATTCTTGCGGTGCTGGGGACTCCTTCCAATATCTTTGGGGACTCCGCTCTTTATCTGAACGTGTATACCTGGGGGCTTCCCTTCCTGTTCCTCTATAACATTGCCTCCGGTATTTTTACGGCTCTTGGGGACTCCCGTACCCCGCTCTATTTCCTTATAGCTTCCTCTTTGGGGAATATCGGACTGGACCTCCTGTTTGTAGCGGTATTTCATATGGGGGTGGCCGGCGTGGCTTGGGCTACTTTTCTGGCACAGGGCGCGGCCTCTGTGTTTGCGTTGGTTGCCGTATTGCGCCGGGTGAGGCGGATGGAGTCCAAAGAGCCCGGCAGGCTGTTTTCTTTTTCCGTATTTCGAAAAATTGCGGTGATTGCGGTGCCCAGTATCTTACAGCAAAGCTTTATTTCCGTGGGGAACCTGTTTATTCAGAATTTGGTCAACGGCTTCGGCTCTTCCGTCATTGCCGGTTACAGCGCAGCGGTGAAACTGAATACATTTGCGTTAACTTCGTTTACGGCTTTATCCAATTCCTTGTCCAGCTTTACCGCTCAGAACATCGGCGCCGGGAAGCCTGAACGGGTGAAGAGGGGGTTTCGTTCCGGCCTGATCATGGCGCTCCTTGTGGCGCTGCCCTTTACGGCGGTCTACTGCTTTCTCAGCTCCGGCGTACTGACGCTGTTTATGGATACCGCCAGCGTACAGGCCATGCAGGCTGGCACAGATTTTCTGCGGATTGTCACGCCCTTTTACCTGTTCATAGCTGTGAAGCTGATGGCGGACGGCATTCTGCGGGGGGCGGGGGCTATGAAGTGCTTTATGGTAGCTACCTTTACTGATCTTGTGCTGCGGGTAGTGTTGGCCTATCTTTTTTCCGCAGAACAGGGGGCCCGGGGAATCTGGATGTCCTGGCCGGCGGGTTGGGTGATCGCCTCGGTATTGTCCTGCGTTTTCTATTTTACAGGAGTCTGGATACCAAAGAGGTTCCGAATTTCTTTCCGCCAAAAAACGTGAGATGCTTTATTTTTCGGTCAGTTTCCCTTATAATAGAAAAGAAAGCTTGATTCGGATGATGGTTTGCGCTGGGGATGGAAAATCTGCTGGGGAAAAGAATTTGAATGTATTTATACCAGTTTTTTGACCGGACTGCGGGCCTCTATGTCAGCCTCAGTAATCTGCCTTTGGTAGAGGCCCTGGATGTTATGCGTGCCGTCCAGCTGGAAAAGCTCAGCGTTCAGTAAGCGCCGCTATCCCGCCAATATGGCGGACCGCTGTGCCTGCGAGGAAAAATCTCAGGGCAGAGTCCGAAAGAAGTGAGGCATCCCAAAGCGGAAAAAAACCATTACCTGGCAGTAGAGTGCGGTCCCTGGCTGAGCACATGGTTTTGAAAATTCTGATCACTTTCAGTCCAAGGCCAAGAGAGGACGATTGGAAGGAGTGCCGCCGGGCGCTCTAGCCTTTGAGGAAATGCTGGAAATTGTTGATGAGTACGGTCTGTGGCAGGATTGGAACGATGGCGGAAGATTCGGCCCGGAACGCTAAGAGGAAGTCTGTGTCTGGAGAGAGGAACCCGTCGGCAGGTACCGGACGGAATACATTGGGAAAAGCAGAGCAACTTCATGAAAAAAACAACCGGAAGGGGACGTAATTGATATGGTCGAGGAATATACCATAGCATTGGCAAAGGTCATTAAGGAATTGGGGCTTAGCGAGGTCTATCTGCCCAGGAGCGCGGATGAAATTCTGATTAAATCCAGAGACGTCAACCGGCCCGGTGTGGAGTTGAACGGCTACTGTGAATATTTTGATCCCAACCGCATCACCATTCTGGGGCGTTCTGAGATCGAAATGCTCAAAAGCTTCGGCAAGCAGCGAAAGGCGGAGGCAATCGATCATTTCTTTGCCCTGCATCCCCCCACGGTCATTGTGGCCAGGGGCATTGAATCCAGCGAGGATATGCTGGCCGCGGCGAAAAAGTATGATATTCCCCTGCTGTCCTCCCGGGATTCCACCTCCAATGTGGTGGCTGACCTGGTATCCCTGTTGAATGTGGAGCTGGCGCCGCGCATCACCAGGCACGGCGTACTGATCGAGGTCTACGGCGAAGGCATTCTGTTGGTGGGCGACAGCGGCGTGGGAAAAAGTGAGACCGCCATCGAATTGATCAAGCGGGGGCACCGGCTGATCGCGGACGACGCAGTGGAGATCCGGCGGGTTTCCAGCAAATCTCTGGTAGGGCAGGCGCCGGAGAATATCCGCCATTTTATCGAACTCAGGGGGATCGGTATCATCAATGCCCGGCGCATCTTTGGTATGGGCGCGGTGAAGCTCTCCGAAAAAATAGATATGTGCATCAATATGGAAATCTGGGATGCCACTAAGGTTTACGACCGGATGGGCATTGACAGCGAATACACGGAAATCCTGGGGATCCGCGTGCCTGTGATGACGATTCCAGTTAAGCCGGGAAGAAATCTGGCGGTGATCATTGAGGTGGCCGCCATGAATAACCGGCAGAAAAAAATGGGCTACAATGCGGCGCAGGAGCTGCTCTCCAGCCTGGGCATGGATATTTCCGTGCTGCAGAGCGACGATATCAAACGCGACCTGGACATCTGAAATCTGCAGATTTTCAAGACGTAAGAGAGGATGACCCAAACGATGGGATACAATATAATTGCCGACCTTCATACCCACACCCTGGCTTCCACCCACGCCTACAGCACTTTCAGCGAGATGGTGCGGGCTGCCGCCGACCGTGGGCTTTATGCCCTGGCGGTGACCGATCATGCCAAAACGATGCCGGGCTCTCCCAGAGATTGGTATTTCGGCTGTTTGTGCGAGCTGCCGCTTTACTACCGGGGCGTGATGACGATCGGCGGTATCGAAGCAAATGTCCTGGATTTTGAGGGTGCGCTGGATGTGGAGGAACGGGATGTGCCCAAGCTCAACTGGATTGTAGCATCCATTCACAATCTCGGACTGGAAGAGCTTCGTGATCCGGATGTGGAAAAATGCACCCATCTGTGGCTGCAGGTGGCGAAGGATCCCCGGGTCAATGTGATCGCGCACAGCGGGGACCCGAATTTTGCCTACGATTACGACCGGGTGATCCAGGAATTCGGAGCAAATCACAAGCTGGTGGAAATCAACAACCACTCTTTTGACGCCAGAAAGCGGAATATTCCCAACTGCACAAAGATCGCTTTGGCCTGCAAGAAATACGGCGTGCCCCTGGTTGTGAATTCCGACGCCCACTTTGAGGCACAGGTGGGGAATTTTTCCCATGCACTGCGGATGCTGGAGGAAATCGATTTCCCTGAGGAACTAATTTTAAATGCCTCCGAGAAGCGGCTGAACGATTATCTCAGGGCCTATACGAATATATTTGAGACCAGACCTTACTGATCCATTCCCGATCCAGAAAATGAATTCCGGGAGGAAAGATTTGATGCCTGATTACATGCTGACCGACCATGCAGCCGCAGCGTGCGGCTGTGAAATCCGCAGGGATGAACCCATGAAGCTGCATACCACCTTTCGCATCGGCGGACCTGCCGACCGTTTTTACATTGTGAAAACGGTCAAACAGCTGAGCTGTATGCTGGGAGCGCTGCACGATTCAAACACACCCTATTTTGTACTGGGCAACGGTTCCAACCTTCTGGTTTCGGACCAGGGAATTCGCCGGGCGGTGCTCTCCCTTTCCGGAGATTTCAGAAAGGTAGAATTGATAGGCGGCGCGGCGGTGCGGGCCGGTGCGGCCGCTACTTTAGCCAGTGTGTGCGCCTTTGCCCGGGAGAACTGCCTGACGGGTTTGGAATTTGCCTGGGGAATCCCAGGTTCCGTGGGCGGAGCGGCTTATATGAATGCGGGAGCTTACGGCGGCGAGATGAAAGACGTGGTCCGGCGGGTACATTCTGTGTCTGCCGGGGGAATAAAGGGAGTCGCCGAAGGGGAAGCATTGAAATTTTCCTACCGGAAAAGCCGCTATACGGGGACTGGGGACATCATCACGTCGGTAGAGTATGTCTTGAAACCGGGGAGCAGTACAGAAATTTCCGGAAAGATGGAAGAATTGATGCAGCGCAGAAAGGAAAAGCAGCCCTATGACATGCCCAGTGCGGGCAGCGTTTTCAAGCGGCCGGAAGGAGCCTACGCCGCCGCGCTGATCGAAGGCTGCGGGCTGAAGGGGCTCACCGTGGGGGAGGCGCAGGTAAGCCCGAAGCACGCCGGCTTTATTGTGAATCTGGGCAATGCGTCCTGCGGGGACGTATTGCAGCTGATCGACAGGATTCGGGAGACGGTATACCGGGAAAAAGGGATTCAGCTGGAGTGTGAAGTGCGCATGACGGAATAGGCGCGGCGCAGTCTCCAAGTGCTTCTTAAAAAAGGAATCTATAGTGGATAAAGAAAAACATGCGGAAAGAGGGAAAATAGTATGGAATTTGTTGTGGTGACAGGACTTTCCGGTGCAGGCAAAACCCGGGCAATGCATGCGATGGAAGACATCGGCTTTTTCTGTGTGGATAATCTGCCGCCGGCGCTGATTCCTGTATTTTACGACCTCTGTGTCAAATCGGAGGGACTGATGGGCCGGGTGGCTGTGGTGACCGACACCAGGGGCGGGGAGCTGTTCAAATCCTTCTTTACCGCAATGGAAGCATTAAAGCGGGAAAAACGGGAATATAAGATCCTGTTTCTCGATTCCTCTGACGCGGTGCTGGTCAACCGTTTCAAAGAGACGCGCCGCAAGCATCCGCTTTCCGATGATCTGAACGGCTCGCTGGAGCAGGCGGTAAAGCTGGAGCGGGAGATGCTTCAGCCTGTGAAAGAATGCTCCGATTATGTCATTGACACCTCGGGCGTGTCCCCGGCGCAGCTGAAAACGCGCATCACCGAGCTGTTTCTCAGCAGTGCCAGCGATTCCCTGTCTGTGCACTGCATCAGCTTTGGCTTTAAATATGGGATCCCCATGGAATCTGACCTGGTTTTCGATGTACGCTGCCTGCCTAACCCCTTCTATGTGGAGGAGCTCCGTCCCCAGACGGGCCTGGATGCGCCGGTGCGGGATTATGTATTGGAAAAGGAAGAGACGAAGGGGTTTGTCTCCCGCTTTACCGACATGGTGGATTATCTTCTGCCCCTGTACGGGAAGGAGGGGAAGAGCCAGCTGGTGATAGCGGTGGGCTGCACCGGCGGGCACCACCGTTCCGTGGCGCTGGCACAGTATATGTGCGATTATTTGTCCCGGAAAGGAATCAGAACCAGTATTACCCATAGGGATATTCAAAAGTTTTAAATTGCCGTACCACAGGGGGAACGCTTTATGGTTGGGGTGCTGGTGACGGGAATCCCGGCTTCAGGGAAGAGTACGCTTGCCGCCTACCTTTCAAAAGAACTGAGGCTGCCCATGATGTCTAAGGACAAAATCAAGGAGCTGCTGTTCGATACTGTCGGCTTCCGCAGCAGGGAGGAAAAGGTGGCTTTGGGGATGGGCAGTATGGAGATAATGTACTATTTTGCCGAACAGATGATGCGGCTCGGAAGCCCTTTTCTGCTGGAAAACAATTTTGAAGCCGTCTCCATGCCGGGAATAGAGGAACTGTTCCGGCGCTATCGGTACCGTGCTGTCACTGTCCTGCTGACGGGAGAAGTACAGGTGCTGTACCAACGTTTTCTGGAGAGGCAAAAGGATCCCGGCAGACACCGTGGCCATGTAGTGAACACCTGTTACCCGGAGCGGCCCGGCGGGAAGGAGCTGGAACCGCAGCTGAGCCTGGAGCAGTACTGTGGAGGAATCAAAGCCCGGGGGATGGAGGATTTTTCTCTGGGGGAACGTATCCTGGTGGACACCACCGACTTTTCAGCAGTGGACTATGCCGGGATTGCCGGGAAACTGCGAAAAATGTTGCATTGAGTCACATTGTGCCGGAAAGGGCGGAAGAGATTGTATGCGGGCGGCCCGCACTTCGAGCCGCCGGGCTATGGAATTGGGAGTGCAGAGTACGATGTCGTTTTCCTCAGAAATCAAACATGAATTATGTAAAGTGGAGAATAGGAAGCTCTGCTGCTTAAAGGCTGAATGCTACGGTATTTGGCTTTTTTCAAAATGCTTTTCCCTCAAAAACTCCGCTTATGTGACTGAACATGGGGATGTGGCGCGGAGAATGTCGGAACTGGCAGCTGCCGCCGCCAGTGTTCAGGTGGAGATGAGCTTTGCGGTCAGTAGGCGAAAAAAGCCCGCCTACCGGGTAGAGCTTGTGGATGACGCCTCCAGAGAACAGCTTCTGCAAATTTTTGGACATACGGGAAGAGAGCCCAGCCTGCGAATCAACCGGGGGAATTTTGAAGGCGATTGCTGTGTACAGGCTTTCCTGCGGGGGGCTTTTCTGGCCTGCGGAACAGCTACGGACCCCAATAAGGAATATCATCTGGAATTTTCTGTACCCTACCGGAATTTGGCGCGGGAGTTTTGTACGCTTTTGGAGGAGACGGAGGCTTTCCCGGCAGCTCCTGCTGTTGCGGAGAGAAAAAGTTCCTATGTGGTCTATCTGAAAGACAGCGGACAAATCGAAGATTTGCTGACCTATCTGGGGGCTTCCGCGGCATCTATGGAACTGATGCAGGTAAAAATGTATAAGGAAGCCAAGAATAATATCAACCGGAAGACTAATTTTGAAACCGCCAATATGGATAAAACCTATTCCGCCTCCGCCAGGCAGACGGCGGCTATTGCGGTGATCAGCGATACGGTGGGAATCGGCTCCCTGCCAGAAGAGCTGCAGCAACTGGCGCGGCTCCGGCTGGAAAACCCGGAAATGACGCTGCGGGAGCTGGGGGAGGTTTTGAAAATCAGCCGCAGCGGCGTCAATCACCGTCTTCAGCGGCTGCTGCAGCTGGGGGAAAAGATTGCAGGAGAAAAAGGCATAGAAAATATTATGTAAACAAAATTATGGAAACAAAGAAGCTGGGCTTTTGAAAATCACATACCTAGCTAAAGTTGTTTATGATATAAAAAGGGCGATAGAAAATAGTATGGAAACATATTGGGAGGCACTATGAAACGAAAGCTCTTGGAATTCGGCGGAGCAGCCGTTGTGCTGCTGGGAATCCTGGGCATCCTGTACCTGGTTTTGGGAAGGATCGGAAACGGGCCGCCGGAGGTGGGCTCCGTGACAATCCGCTGCGGAGAGGAATCCGTTATCCCTCTTGGAAATGAGATCTACCGGACCGAGGATGGAAAGAAGAGGGAAGAGAGGCGGCTGGTTCCTGAAGAAATCGGAGAAGAGGCCCCTTTGCTTGCCTACAACGACGATATCACAGCCAAGTATGAAGGGAATTCGGAAAACGGATCCTTTTATTTCACGATTTATACGGATGAATTCCAAGGATACACGGAGAAAAAGAGTTGGTTCACTCCTTTGGAGGAGCCGGGAAATTACCTGGTTTGCATCGAAACCTATTGGGGGACGGAAAAAAACAATATCGGTATGGAATACTATTTTTGGCTCCAGGTGGAGTGAACAGGGAAAAGGAGGTCCTGTATGGCTTTTGTACATCTGCATCTGCACACAGAATACAGTCTTTTGGACGGTGCATGCCGGATAGAAAGGCTTCTGGACCACATTCAGGAAATGGGTCAAAACGCCGTAGCTATCACGGACCATGGCTGTATGTACGGTGTGATCGATTTTTATAAGGCCGCAAAAAAGCGGGGCGTCAAGCCGATCATCGGCTGCGAGGTCTATGTGGCAAAGCGCACCAGGTTTGATAAGGTTCACGAATTCGACGCGGAAAACCGCCATCTGGTTTTGCTCTGCGAGAATGAGACCGGTTACCGGAATTTGATTACGATGGTATCCAAAGCCTGGACAGAGGGGTTTTACAACAAGCCCCGGGTGGATTTTGAACTGCTTCAGCAGTATCATGAAGGGCTTGTCGCCCTTTCCGCCTGCCTTTCGGGCGAGATTCCCCGGGCCCTTGCCAGAAATGATTACGAGGGGGCCAAAGAAGCTGCGCTGCAGTACAGGGACATCTTCGGCGAAGGGGATTTTTATCTGGAGTTGCAGGATCACGGCTGTGTCTTATACACATGTGTGGCAGGCGGCGAGCGATCAAGTTTTGAACTTGTTCAGTGATGAGACAGTCTAAAAGACACATCTGACGATGCCG
>OJKJ01000331.1_pt1 | contig 29088 bp, 27 predicted proteins | sample 1596491 | NCBI WGS metagenome assembly OJKJ01 (sample SAMEA4350160, study PRJEB24818) | metagenome | biome: human; feature: gut; material: faeces | place: Denmark | collected 2013-09 | reverse complement strand
CCAGACAGCACATATAGGCCATATCATCTTTGAGCAGAAGTCTTTCGATTCCTGTCACTGAGTCCGGAATATCAAAAAAGTCTGCAACATAGGAAGAATCCGGCTGCATGGCATCCATGCGGTTCCCACAGGCTGTTACGGTAAAAATCAGTGCTGTTGTTCCCAGTATTGTAAAAATCCGTCTTATCTTCTTTCTCACATCCACCTCCATACTCTAAAATTACCTCCTTTTATATAAATATTGCCTGCTCTATCAGGCAGTTTAAGCATACCATTGATGAGCAGGCAGTTTTTTAATTTGAGATAATTGATTTTTTATGGAATGGTAAATGAATGTTTAAGAAATTCCTAAGGCGATATGGCAATGATCCACATTCGTCTGTCTACAAAAAATCATTGTTACAGACATGGCCTACCGGACGCAGACTTTCAAATTGAATATAGGCAAAAAAACAGCGGACCCGCCAAAAGCCGCTCCGCTGATTAGGTTCGTTTGATAACAGCATACTCCTCTTTCTAAGATTTATCAGTTTAAAAACATTATCCATAATCTCCTTGTCTCGTATTTCTAACATCAGCCATTTCTGTCCGTTACCCGTTTTTGTATCTCTGAATACCTCTGTCTCTGCAAGTTCACGGTTTCCTATCACCACAAGAGCGATAAAATACCCTGCATTTGGTAACATCCCTCCTACCCTCTTTTTCCCAACGGTAAGGGCTTGACCCAAATTTCCATACAGGCCATATCTTTTAAGTCACGATAATACTTTTCTGCTGAGAACGGCTCCGTTGTTAAGCTGGTTAAGGGCAATGTCAAGTATTCTCTGTTCGGTATTACCCAGATTTTCAATCACCTTTGCCAGGCGGCGGAGTTTCACATATTCCTGAACCGGTTTATTTACCAGACGCTTGAATAAACGCTGAAAGTAGAAAGGGGACAGGCCCACGATATTTGCCAGATCTTCCGTATAAATATCTTCTGTTAAGTGTTCTTCGATAAAAGTCAAGGATTGTTCGATTGCTTCCCATGCGTACATTGTTGTACCTCCTATATTTGATGTTCACATTATATCATCTTATTTTTTTTCAGGCTTTTCATACAATGCGCTTTGCATGGTGGAGCATTATTATGACTAATCATGAGAGGCACCTCTACAACTTATGCGGATCTACAGGTTTTAATAGTTTATTTCATACTTAAAATGACTATTTTTTCTAAGATGCTGTAACAGGGATTTCGGATGATGCTGATGGGATTTCAATGATGAACACAGTGCGTCCATTACTGCTTTCAGCCCTTATCTGTCCGCCGTGCAGTACAATAATATTTTTTGCAATCGCAAGCCCGAGGCCGGAGCCGCCTGTCTCACTTAATCTCGCATTACTTAAACGACAGAATTTATCAAAAATCACATTGAGCTTATCCTCCGGAATTTCCCCATCATTTTCAAATTGAATTACAGTCCATTCTGAAAGCTCTCTGGCTGATACTTTGATAACGCTATTTTCCTCACTATAAGAAATGGCATTTTTCAGGATATTATTAAATACTCTGGCCAGCTTATCAGAATCTCCATATACTGATATATCCTCACCTACATGATTCTCTATAATTTTCCCACATGCATTCAACTGCGGATACAATTCATCGGAAATCTGTGCAATCATATAGTATAGATCAACCTTTGTCTTTTGAATCGGAAGGGATTCTGAATGACTGCGGGTAATCTCAAAAAACTCATTCACCAGAGTCCTGAGCCGGTTGGCTTTTTCCCAGGCGGTGTGGATATATTTTGCTTTCTCCTCATCAGGCATATCCGGTGTTTCATCTAAAAGACTGAGATATCCGATAACAGAAGTTAGTGGGGTCTTGATATCATGGGCCAGATATACCACAAGATCATTCTTCTGGTGCTCTGCCCTTTTTGCCTTATCCGCCCGTTCTGCAAGCATCCGCTTTACATCAGCCAGTTTGCGCTCCACACTCTCCAGTTCCGGAGACAGGGAAATCGCTGCCCTTTCTTCCATAAGCTTGTCAATCCCTGTTACTACCTCATCAAAATATCGTTTATATGTGTCCAACAGCATATGGAACAGCAAAAAAACAAATATGATTATGATCAATGTAAGAATAAACTGCATATTGACAGTCACGATCCTGAAATATATCAAATCAGCTTCCTTTTCACTGATTGAAAGACAGCGTGCAATCCACACAACAATGGCATCTGCCCAGTATCCACGCGTCAGCATCCGCAGACCTAAGACTGCAGCAACTGCTCCAACTGTAATCAACAATCCTCGGATAAACGTAATACGGCCCAGCTTTGAATAGTTATACTTTGTTTTTTTATATCTCTCCAATTTTATATCCAACCCCCCATACCGTTTTTATATATCTGGGATTTTCCCCGGTATCCTTCATCTTCTCACGGAGATGGCGGATGTGTACGGTAATCGTATTATTACTCTTGGTATAATATTCTTCCCGCCAGACTTCATGGAATAATTCTTCGGCACTGACAACACTGCACCTGCGCTCTAAAAGAATCCTTAATATGGAAAATTCCGTGGGAGTCAGTGACAGCGCCTCTCCATTAAGCCGGCATTCATACGTCTTAATGTTCATTGTCAATCCGGCATATTTAAAGATTTCATTCGCTGCCGGAACCACTGCTCCCACATTGTATTTCTTGTAACGGCGAAGCTGGGCCTTTACCCTTGCTACAAGCTCAAGAGGCAGAAACGGTTTTGTGATATAATCATCTGCACCAAGCGTGAGCCCGGTAATTTTATCCGTCTCTCCATCCTTTGCCGTAAGCATGATTACCGGATATGTGTACTCCTTACTTCGTATGGACTGACATATCGAAAGTCCACTGATATCCGGAAGCATGATATCCAATATAGCCAAATCAAAGTCTGTACTCCCAATACAGACAAGGGCTTCCTCTCCTGAATAAAACTTGTATACATCCATATTTTCATTTTGAAGATATACTTCAATCAAATCCGCAATTTCTTTCTCATCATCAACAATAAGTATTTTTTCAAGCAAAGCATGACACTCCTTTCAGATTAAATCATATACATTATACCGGATCTATAACACTAATGTGTTTATATATAATGGATAAATGATTAATTATTTCCTAAGATACACACAATTTCCATTTTATCTATGTTGGAGAAATCTGATATTCAGGTTCCCAAACTGTTGGCTGGAGCCTTAGTTTATAAAAAGAAAAAAGCTGCCTGAAAATCAATTCAAAACCTCCTGTGGAATTCGCATGCTAGCTGTAAAACTCCAAATTATATTTTGTTTGTTCCAAAAGTCCTCCACACAATCTAAGACTTCACTCGCAGGTAATATAGTCGCCAAATAATGCTTATCCAAAATTTCTTTTTAGACGTAAAAAACGCTCCATCCGATCTATATCATATCAAAATGAAGCGAATTTTTCTTTGCGGATAATATATGATTTTTAACTCAATTCTTACGATTATCCTGCGAGCGGTTTTACTTTTAAGTCACCTCCGCAAAGTTTCCCCGATATAATAGTTTATTAGCGATTACAGCAATAGACTTTAATTGCTTCACCAAAAAATTCCGCAACATTCCATGTGGCAAATCTATTGATATACTCGACAAATCGTTCATCTGTTTGATAGAGTTCGCCCAGATACATCAGCATAGCATCCGAACAGGGATAGAAGTTTTTAGATATATACTCCTGCCACTCTGCAACAATGGATTGAATGGCAGGTAAAGCAGGTGTTTCCGCCTTATATTCCGCCAGTTGTTCAAAGACATTTTGTAAGCCTTATAAAAAGATACAATACATATTGATCTTCATACATTTAAAATAAAATTCCAGATAACTTTAGTCTTGTGCTACTGGAAAATATTAATATTTTCAAATATTGAAACATCCTGCCTCAGATTTTGTTGATAACCATAATGCGGTTAATTGCGTCTCTGTAGCTCTTTATTGTTATATGCAATACTTTTCTCCTGTTTATTATCATCAATAAAAGGCCAGCCATTTTTTGATCTGGCTGACCTGAAATTTTACCCCATATCCTCTTTTCCCCGTCTCACATCTATGAAAAGGCCAAAAAACCACTATATCTTGTGGTTTAACCCTTCTATTTTCCTTCCAAACCGCAATTCCGCATCATTATTACCACCTCGACATTCCCAGTCCCCGGAAACATATCCACCGCTCCCCCCTTCTCCACTCTATACCCTCTCTCCTGCAGCACCACCAAATCCCTCGCCAAACTGGTCGGCTTGCAGGAAATATAAACCATCCGTTCCACCCCAAACTCAATAATCTTATTCAGCGCCTTGGGGTGAATTCCATCCCGCGGCGGGTCCAACACGATCAGATCCGGCTTGTCCTGGATCTCGTCAATTACCTTCAGCACATCCCCGGCCAAAAATTCGCAGTTCTCCAGCCCATTCAACTTCGCGTTCATCCTGGCGGCCTCCACGGCCTCCTCCACGATCTCCACACCCACCACCTTTTTCGCCACCGGAGCCAGGATCTGGGCGATGGTTCCCGTGCCGCTGTACAAATCGAAGACCACCTTGTCCTTCGTCTCCCCCACATAGCTCCTGGCCATGTCGTAAAGCACTTCCGCGCCCAGAGAATTGGTCTGGAAAAATGAGAACGGCGAGATACGGAAGCGCAGCCCCAAAAGCTCCTCGTAGAAATAATCCTGCCCGTACAGCACATCCGTGCGATCGCTCTGCACCACGTCCGCCAGAGAGTCGTTCAAGGTATGCAGAATTCCCGCAAACCTTCCCTCCAGCTCCAATCCCAAAAGCCTCTCCTTCCACCCCTCCAGCACCTGGTCCTCCTGCATGTCCGTTCCCAGGTACTCCGTCTGAGTGGTGGTCACCAGATCCACCAGAATCTCCCCGGTCTTCACTGCGCGGCGCACCAGCAGGTGGCGCAGATAGCCCTTATGGGAGAGTTTTCCCAAAAATGCCGTCCCAAGCTCCGCAAAATATGCCCGCGTGGATTCCAGAATTTTACAGAAATCCCCATGTACAATCCGACACCCCGGCGTAGTCACAATATCGTAAAAGCTGCCTCTTTTGTGCATCCCCAACGCCAGAGGTCCTCCCTTAAATTCGTCCCCAAAAGAAAACTCCATCTTATTGCGGTAGCCGTCGGAAATCGGACTGCCCTTGATCCCCTGGAATTCATAGCTGCCAGGCTTCACCACCGGGTCCAGCAGGGCCTTCACCTGGCTCTCCTTGATCTTCAACTGCTCCTCATAGGGCAGACTCTGGTACACGCACCCGCCGCAGATTCCAAAATGCTCGCACGCCTCCCCAGGGCGTTCCACCGGCGACGGCTCCAAAATGGTCAGCAGGCGCCCCTCGCTTTTGCCCTTGCGCTTCTTCGTCAACACGCCTTGAATTTTCTGACCCGGAAGGGCATTTTTTACCACAATCCGCTCCCCATCCACCGTTACAATTCCTTTATTTGGAAATTCTATTACATCCACAATCCCTTCAAACAGGTCGCCTTTTTTCATCGTCAATTCTCCTCGTTCATTTTCTTCTGCCGGGTGCCTAACATGGCACATTCGGGTTTCCAGCTTCACCTATTATACCAGAAAGATCCCCGTCAGCCAATCCTTTTCCACATACGGACGAATGCTCCACACATTCCGCTTCTGTATTCCCATTCCCTGTAATATCCTTGAAATCTGCTACAAACCGAGAAAGCTTCGCCGCGCATACAATCCCTGGGCGATCATCTGTCAAAACCAATCCTAAGTCATAACTTTACCGCCATCCCCCCTCACCAGGTCACCCTATCTCCGCAAACATATTTCAGGCAACCGCTTTAACGGCCGGTTCCTTGACGGCCCCAGATACTGATTGCCGTTTCAAATCCATTTTGTTATAATAAACTCATCTGTTTTCCATATTTTACCGCGCCCCTTGCGCGCCTTGTCAGGAGGTAACGTTATGAAATATCAATGCAAAAACTGCGGTACATCCCTTGGCTACGACGGCCTCTGCTGGAGATGCCGCGCCATGAAGGAGAGACAGGAGGTGCTGGCCTGGACGGATGAGGAAATTCAGGAAAAGCTCCGCCATCTGACCGCCAACGCCGGCAAACTGGACGATTATCGCGCCAGCGAGTACGCCACCCTCTGCCAGCTCATGGAAATCCGCGGCATCTGCCCTCCACAGCTTCAGCGGGCCGCCCTTGAAGCCGGAGCCTTCTCCCTGGCCCACCTCTACTACCACGCTCCCGCCGATGTGCGCGACGGGTTAATCCTGCGGCTCATGGAAACCCAGTCGCCCCACGAAGCCGCCTGTCTGATGGAATGCCTGGCCATGCAGGGGGACGACCGGGCGCTGGAAATTCTGCTGGAGCTTGAACGCCATCCGCGCCCCTGGCGCCAGCAGCTGTACGTGGACCCTTCCGTCTACGCCCAGTGTGGCGGCTGGACCTTTGACGGCGAAGGGAACAGACTGCAGCTCAATTTCGATACAAGTTATGCGCTGGTAAAGGAGGAGGCAGGAGCCCTCTCCTCCACGTCTCACTTCCCCCATATTCTGTCCGCCGGTGTGTCCGCCTCTGATCCCTCATCCGCCGGCGCCACTCCGGAGAATTCCCCCGCCGGACACAGCTATTCCCCCGTGAAGATCGGCCGCATTCGGCAGGATCGTTGTCCCCACTGCGGCTGCTCCATAGCGGACATCCTGATCCTGGACGGCCGGGATAAACGGCTGGGATTCTTAGGCATCGACGGCATTTTCACCGCCTCCTGCTGCCCCAACTGTGTTGGCTTTTCGGAGACCAGTTTCTCCCGATACGCTCTGGACGGCGGCAGCGAACCGCTGTATTCGGAGCTGGAGATATCGGATGTCGAGGACTATCTGGGCCGGAATGGAATTGAAGAGCTATCCTCCAACTCCTATGTGCTGGACAACCACCCCGTCCCCATCTTTCTCGGCGCAGGCAGCGAGGACTTAAACATCATCGGCGGCTTCGCCAACTGGATTCAAGACTGGCAATATGCCGTCTGCCCGGACTGCGGCAGGCCCATGCGCTACCTGGCCCAGATCCAGTGGGATACAGTGCTGGAAAACATGGAAGGAACTCTCTACATCGAATTTTGTCCCGACTGCCGCGTGGCCGCCATGATCCATCAACAGACCTGACAGTACGCACCATTTCCGAATCAGGCCGCCGGAGCACTAACCGCCCCACCCCCACCCTAAAAATATCAATTAATCAAACAAGGAGAGCGCAATAATGAAAAAACCGAATACCTTCGCAAACTTAACGCAGTCACTCATCCGCTATCTAAACTGCCCCTGCCAATCCTTCGAACCGATGGAAGACGACGATCCCATCCAGAATGCCTACCGCCAGGCCAGGGACCGTGGCGCGCGGGAGGGATTTCTCCCTATCCTGGTGGTGGTAAATGAAACCCTCTGGGAATGCCTGGTCATGAACTCCGGCCAGGACAACGATGCGGACGATTTCGCCTTTGACCCCAGCGCAGTGGCAAATTACCGGAACGCGATGCTGTCCGCCCCCTTAAAGAGCGGCCGTCTGGTTCTGGACCATCTGACCGGCGTGCGGCGGGAAGAAGCTTCGGAGGACGATATGGACTGGGACGAAGAAATCCTGGGAGAAATGGCCGGCGGCGAAGCCATTGACCGTTTCTGCGGTTACTGGGATTACTCCACGAAAAAGACATATCCCCTGGTGCTGGCGGAAATCCCGGTCAGCCGCCCCTGGGAAATCTTCGCCTGGCTGCCCTTCGGCGGCTGGAACGAGTGCCCGGACACCCCGGAGCTGATGGCGGTGTCAAAATACTGGTTCGAACTCTACGGAGCCGTCCCGGCCGTCATAACCCACGACGTGCTGGAATATTCCCTGCCCGCTCCCGTTGGGGACGACGCCGCTGTGAAATTGGCTCTGGAGCATTACGCCTGGTGCCCGGATGTGGTGGACCAGGGAAGCGAGGACGGTACGGTGGGAACCCTGGCCGACACCCTGAGACAGTCCACCATCTGGTATTTCTGGTGGGATTGACCCACAGTCCGGCTGGCCGAAGCCGCGGATCGGCCGGTGTATTCCGCCCGGCCCAACGATTCGCAAATCCCCGCCATCTTGCCGCCGTTTCCCCTTCCAGGCGTTCCGCACAGACTGTCATTTTCCGCATAATCTAACCAAAAAGAGGTTTTTCCGCTATGATGACAGAGCGGTATATGATCAACTTTTACAGCGTCGGCGGTAAACCGTTTTGTATGAAGGACGTGACGCAGCTGTGGGCCGCGGCAGCGGCCAACGAGAAGGCTTCCAGCGGCTGCTTTGTAAACGCCGTGGTCGACAAAACGGTTTTAATCTGCGATGCGGATTACAGCTGCGGAGACGACAGCTCCGGCGTGCGCGTGGTGTCCACGCGGAATCCGGTGATCGATGAGAACAGCCGGAACTATTTCGACTCAATCACCAGAGTAATTTTAGAGGTCAAAAAAAGGCTGGATAATCCCCCGGTGGGAATTACCATTGTGAGCGTCAACTACTACTATTTTCAGGGATAAATTTCCTCAAACAGTTCTCATTTCCCCGCAGATATGCAGACAGGCCGGACTTCCCTGCAAGCCCGGCCCCGCCACTTAAAAGGGCCCCCGAAACCGGGAGCCCTCATTCATAATCCGTTCTTTATTCCTCTTCCTTGGAAGCCTTCTTCTCTTCCACCGCCTCGTCCTCGAAGAAATCATCGTCGAAGTCGTCGTCGAAATCATCCTCGAAGTCCTCTAAATAGTCCGGTGTAAAGAAACGGTATACCGCATATGCGATACCTGCCACCGCCGCCACAGCGCCGATAATGGCTAATACCCACAGGATACAGTTCTTTTTCTTATCTTCTTCCTCTTTTCTATGCAACAGCTCGTTCAGTCTAGTGGAATTCATGATCTCTTCCACACGGCTCATAGCTTCCTTCCCCATCGCATCAAAGCGGTCTCTGTCAAATCGGTTCATATTGCCCACGTCCTTTCCTCCTAACGATTCAGCCTGGTTGAAATGCTTATTAAGTATTATATCATGATCAGGCCTTTTTTACTATCCCAATTTACTCAAATTTTTAGAATTTATCCAGTAGTATCCTAGATTTTTTTCAATTTTGCAAACGACGCAAACATCTTCTTCTGACCTGCTTTGTCGAACTCCACCGTGACCTCATAGTCCTTGGCTCCGTCCTCCACGGACTTCACGGTTCCCTGGCCGAACTTGATGTGGGAAACCCGATCGCCGGGTCCGTAGTCCAAAGACGACTGCTTCTGCACGGTAAATGCTTTTCCAAAGGCCGGTTTCGACGCGGGAGCCGCCCCGGCAGGAGCGGTATTCCGGGAAGCATAGGGGTTGTGGCTGCTGCCAAATCCCCTCCCCTCGGCCTTGGGCTGCGCTTTCATGCCGCCCTGGTTCCAGGGCAGGGAGTCGTCCGCGTAAGCGTCCGTTTTCCGTCCGGAAGCCCCTGCGTTCCCGCCGCCTCCGCCAAAGCCGCCGTACCCGGACAGGGCCGGCTCCAGACGGTCAAACTCCACCGCGGAGGCGGGAAGCTCCTCCACAAACTGGCTGGGCTTGGAATAGCGGGTCTCCCCGTTGACCATGCGCTGCCTGGCGGAGGTCATCACCAGCTCCTCCCTGGCCCGTGTGATACCCACGTAGCAGAGTCTGCGCTCCTCCTCGATCTCCGACTTGTCGTCCGCTGTGATGGACATCATGCTCGGAAATAAACCGTCCTCCATTCCCACCAGGTACACCTTGGGGAATTCCAGGCCCTTGGCGCTGTGCAGAGTCATGAGCGTCGCCCGGTTCTCGGATTCGTCCATGTTGTCGATGTCCGCTACCAGGGCCACCTGTTCCAAAAACTCGTCCAGGGAAGGATGTTCGCTGTCCTGCTCATAGCTGACGGCCTTGTTCACCAACTCCTCGATATTCTCCAGGCGGGTCTGGGACTCGATCTCCCCCTCCGCCTCCAGCTCCTGCCGGTATCCGGTCTCGTCCAGGATTCCCTCGATCAGGTCCTGAATGGTGAAATCCTCGGAGTTCGCCCGCACCTTGAAGCTCTCGATCTGGCCCACAAAGGCCTCGATCTTGGCCGCCGCCTTGCCAAGCCCCGGCACCTGGCGTGCCGTCTTCAGCGCGTCGTACAGGCTCATGCCGTGCTCCGACGCAAAAATCGTCACCTTGCCCATGGTGGTGGCCCCAATCCCGCGCTTGGGCACATTGATAATCCGCAGCACGGATAAGTCGTCCACACCGTTGGCGATGGTCCGCAGGTAGGCCAGAATGTCTTTGATCTCCTTGCGCTGATAGAAGTTCACGCCTCCCACCAAACGGTAGGGCACATTGTAGTAAATGCACCGCTCCTCCAGAAGACGGGACTGGGCGTTGGTGCGGTAGAGCACCGCCTGGTCCTGGTAGGAGAAGCCGCTGTCCCGAATCTGCCGGGCCACGTAATCCGCCTCGTCCCGGGCGTTCTCAAACTGTTTGAAATGCACCAGCGTGCCTTCGCTGTTGGCCGTCCAGAGCGTCTTGTCCTTCCGCCCGCGGTTGTGCCGGATCACGCCGTTGGCCGCGTTTAAAATGTTCTGGGTGGAGCGGTAGTTCTGCTCCAGCTTGATCACCCTGGCCCCCGGAAATGCATCCTCAAAGTTCAGGATATTCTCGATGTTAGCTCCACGGAACTTGTAAATGGACTGGTCGTCATCGCCCACCACGCAGAGGTTCTTGTATTTTGCCGCCAGCAGGCTGATGAGCTTGAACTGGGCCAGGTTGGTGTCCTGGTACTCGTCCACCATTATGTACTTGAAACGCTCCTGGTAATAATTCAGCACATCCGGGTTGTTCTGGAACAGTTCCACCGTCTTGACGATCAGGTCGTCGAAATCCATGGCGTTGTTCTTCTTTAACTGTTTCTGATACTCCTGGTAGATCTCCCCGATCCGCCGCTGTCTAAAATCCCCGGTGGCGTTTAACAGAAATTCCTCCGGCCCGATCAGCTTGTCCTTGGCCGACGAGATGGCGCTGAGCGCGCCCCGCTCCTTCAACTGCTTGGTGTCCACGTCTAGGGTTTTAAACACCTGTTTCATCAGCGTGCGCTGGTCGTCGGTATCGTAGATGGAAAAGCTGGTGGAATACCCCAACGCCTCGATATGCCTGCGCAAAATGCGCACGCAGGAGGAGTGGAAGGTGCTCACCCAGATGCTCTCCGCGCCGAAGCCCACCAGCTTGTCCACGCGCTCCCGCATCTCCCCTGCCGCTTTATTGGTAAATGTGATGGCCATGATGTTCCATGGGTTGACCTCTTTTTCTTCGATCAGATAGGCCACCCGGTGGGTCAGCACCCGGGTCTTGCCTGAGCCGGCCCCGGCCAGCACCAGCAGCGGGCCCTCCGTGCAGAACACGGCCTCCTGCTGCATTGGATTCAGTGAATCGTAAATACTCATTCTTTTCTTACCGCCTTTTGTCCCCCTCGCGGGGTTTGTCCGCCCCGCCGAGGCGGGGCTGCGAATGCTGCAAAGTCTATCTTATAACATTTTCGGCGATTTGTCACCTACCACCTTGCAGGCGCGGCGGACATTCCCTCACGCAGCCGGATCAGCAGGGCCTGCGCTTCGTGTTGGGTCCCATGCCTTCCCGGCGGGAATTGTGGGTCTGGTTCTGGTTCTCCGGCTTCACCTTTTCCGTGATGCTGTTGAACATTTCGTTGGACTTCTTTTGATTGAGTTTTTCCTCTTTGTCTTTTTCCATGTGATCACCTCATGGATAGTATGGCATTTCCGGTGGGAAAATACACGTGGCGGTGAACGTGTGAAATGCCTGCCGGTTTGTGGCCGGCAGGCATACGCTCATTTCCGTTTCTCTGATTTCAAATCCAGCGCCAGCTTTGCAAACAGTCTGGCTGCCAGCGGAATCACCCGCTCATCAAAGTCAAATTTTGAGCTATGGTGAGGCGCTTTAATATCCGCTCCCAACAGCATAAAGGTGGTCTGCCCGCCCTGACGGCTTACCTCGTTCATCATAAATGTGATATTCTCCCCCGCCCCCATGTCTGAAGCCGGGATGATCTCTTTTATTTCCCGCAATTCTGCGGCAGACCGCTCTACAAAACGAACCATCTCTCCGTTGCACTCCGCGTTCCGGGATTCCCCCATAATCCGGCACTTCACATCACAGTCGTACATCTGCGCAGCTCCACGACAGACGCTCATGGCCCGTTCAAACATATAGGCACTGACCTCTGGGCTTCCGCCCCTAGTCTCCGCCTTGAGAAGCGCGTAATCGGGAATCACATTCCGGCCGCTTCCTCCCAGAATTTTCCCCACGTTAACCCGGCTTATCCCCTTACCTGACCTGGATATGGCCAACAGGTTCAAAACAGCTCCGGCCGCAGCTGCAATGGCGTTGGCTCCCTCCTCCGGGGCTTTTCCCGCATGGGATGCGCGGCCGCAGAATTCTACGTCAAACTTGGTCCCGGCCATAAATCCGTAGGTACTGGCGGAAATGGTGCCGAAGGGCGCCTGGTTGATACCGATATGGCCTCCATAAAAATAATCCAGATTGGACAGAAGGCCCTTTTTCACAACAGCCTGGGCGCCTCTCCCGCCTTCCTCCGCCGACTGAAAAAAGAGATATACGGTTCCCCCCAGCTTTTCGCGGTTGGCGCAGAGAATCCGGGCGGCTCCCAGCCCAATAGCGGCATGACCGTCGTGGCCGCAGCCATGCATATTTCCCCTGTGCACCGAGGCAAAGCCTTCCCGGGCCGGCCGGTGATCCGGCGCTTCCGCTTCCTCCAACTCATTGCTGTCGATGTCCACCCGGATTCCCACGGCAGGGCCCTCCTGCTTTCCTTCGATCACGGCCATCGCTCCGGTAAATCCCCCCGCCATCCTGGCGATCAGATCCTCCCTTTTGGTCTCCTCTATGGCCCGGCGGACCGCCGCCTGGTCCTCCTCCGGCTCCGGCAGCCCCAGACGGCAATCTTCAGCATACAGGTCCTTCCCCCATATCACAGGAAGCCCCATCTGTTCCAGCTCCTCTATGATTCTCACCGTGGTCCGGTACTCCAGCCATCCCGGCTCCGGATAGCGGTGAAAATCCCTCCGCAGCGTAACCAGCCAATTCTCAAATTCCCGTTTCTCCAACAGATCATATTCCATGGGTTTCACCTCCCCCACACTCTTTGATCCGGCCGGCAGCCTGCACAATTAGTTCTGCCGCCAATCTGGTATCTTCCCAGTTCACCCCGTTGTGCCACACAAACCGCAGACCGTGTCCCGGCACCTTGTTGCACAGAATTCCTCTAACCTTCAGTTCCTCCATCAGGGCCCTGCACGTTTCTTCTCCTGCAGTATCCAGAATCAGAATATTTGAAGGCACTGAGCCGCGGATGGGAAACGTCCCCTCAAGTTTTCTCAGGCGTTCCGCCACATACCGTGCCTTCTCATTGTCCTCCTTAAGCCCCGGCACATTGTGCTTTAGGGCATAAATCCCAGGAGCCGCAATGACTCCGGCCTTACGCATGGCTCCGCCCAAAGCCTTGCGCATTTCCCTGGCCTGGCGGCAGAAATCTCTGGGCCCGCACAGCAGCGAACCAACCGGAGCCCCCAATCCCTTAGAAAGGCAAAACATCACGGAATCCGCATAGCGGCAGATCTCCTCCGCCTCCACCTCCAGAGCGCAGACCGCGTTAAACAGCCGCGCACCGTCCATGTGGACCGGAATGCCAGCTCGTCCGCACAATTCCTTAAACTGCGCCAGCTCTACGGGCGACTGACAGCTCCCGCCGGAAAAATTGTGGGTGGTCTCAATACAGGCCAGGCGGACAGACGCGGCTGCCAGCGCATGTTCCACCGACGCCATATCCGGGCTGCCGTTTCCAGCCAGGTCATAGAACACCGGCAGCAGCCCCCCGAGCGCAGGTACAAAGCCGGTTTTTTCCCGAAGATACAAGTGCATAAGGCGGTCCACCAGCACCACATCCCCAGGCTTTGCCCAGGTCAAAAGCGCCGCCGTGTTAGCCATAGTCCCGGAGGGGAACAGAATTGCCGCTTCCTTACCTGTTATTCTAGCTGCCAGTGCCTCCAGCTCATTGACGGTTCCGTCTCCACCTGTTTCCGGCGTGATTCTTCTCCCGTCATCCCCCAGCTGTGCCTCCAAAACCGTTAACAGCATCTCCCGGGAAGGCACTGTGACCGTATCGCTTCTCAGATCGATCCACCGTCTCTCATCCATCAACATGAACTCATCCTTCCATCAGAATTGTACTATCCCCATCAGGATTGCCGCGGCCATACAGGCGATACTGAATGGCCACAGATACCGGATCGAGAACTTGATATGCGTCCCTACATCCACATCCGCCAGTCCCAGGCCTACATACATTGCAGCGCCACTTGGATTGATGCTGGAGCCAAAGGTTCCGGTGATGAGATAAACCGCAGCCACGGATAATGCGGAGATTCCAAACGGCTCCACCACCCCGATGATCACAGGCAGCATCACATAGTAAAACGCATCCGTGCCCAGGGCCATCATCATAGGAACCGCGATCAACGCCAGCACCCAATGAGCGTGGGGTGCTAAAAAGCCTGGAATAATGCGGACGATCACGCTGGCCATTGCCTCGATAAAACCGCCCTCTTTCATGACGCCCAGGAAAACCGCCACCGCAAACAGCGTAATCGTCATAACCATAGACTGTCCGGCGTAGGATTTAAGGCGTTTTGTCTGTTCCTTGGGATTGGGATAATTGACCAACAGAGCCACGGAGACGCCCAGCATAAAACAGAGGTAGGATGACATGACGCCGCTGAACAGGAAGTAAAGCACAGCCACGGTGAGCGCCATGTTGAAGATCCATTTCCAATCCTTAAAACCGCCTCTGCCCGGTTCCACATGATCCCCTGCGGCACATGCAGGTCCTGCAATCATGGTCCCTGCGCCGTTTTTCACCTCCGCCCGGGCCAACATCCAGACCGTCAGCACCGACACCCCCACCATCACGGCCAGGGCCGGGAGAATATAAGTGAACAGTGCGTTCACATCCATCTCCAAAACAGCCGCCGCCCGCATGGTGGGGCCGCCCCAGGGCACCAGATTGGCCGCCGTCATTCCGGAAGCCGCCACGCAGAGAAGGGCGGGCCGGCGGATTCCCACCCGGTCAGCCAGGGGCAGAAACGCAGTCAGAACGATCATCCAGGTGGTGGCTCCGGAGCCGTCCAGATGTCCCACATAGGTAACCGCAAGAGCGGACAGCAGGATCAGAAATACGTTTGCCTTTCCCTTTGGCGTCAGCGCCCGGATCACCGGCTCAAACAGCCCTGCGTCATTCATTATATTAAAATATGTAATGGAAAACATAAACATCGCCGCCGTGCTCAGCACGGAGCTCAGGCCGGATTTCACAAATCCGTTGATATCGCCGATGGAAAAACCGGCAATCAGCGCGGTGACGACCGGTATCAAAATAAACGGTATCACCGGGCTGGTCATCCCCTTCAACAGCACCCACATCAATATCGCCAGCGAAACAAATCCAATCACTGCTATCATTGTACTGCCCATACTTACCCCTCCAAATTCAATCGCCTGCCACAATGTCCAGTTGCCTCAGATATACCGGTCTATCTTCGTTAATTCCATTATAGCAGTGAGGTTTCCTGATTCCCAATACCGTTTTTACATGTGGGCATAGCCGGGCAGTTGTAGGGGGACAATCCGCCACTTCATAAACGGCTTTGCGCTACCGGCCCCCTTCGTTCAATATTTGCAGGAAATACCGGACACTCTGTGGGATATAGGCACCTCTCCGGCAGGCTGCAATGACCGGCAGGGAATAGCGCTCGTCCAGCTCATAATAATCGGCCTCCATATCCCGGTAAAAGGGATCCTCCTTGGTGACCTCTGAAACAAAAGCGCAGCACATTCCTTTGGCGCAAAGCTTCAGAGCGGTGTCGGTTATCTTTGTTTCCATAATCACATGGGGCTCGAGACCGTAATCCGCAAACACCTGGTCTGCGATCTGCCGCACCCGCTGCTTTTTGTGCAGCAGCACAAACCGCGTCTGTTTCCAGGGAATCAAAGGCGCAACATCGTCGAACTTACTGGATTCATCCGCCCCCTTCACATATCCCCGGGGTACGGCAAAATAAATCCGCTCTCTGCGGATCACCTCACAGTTGATCTGCGGGTCCATCACGATCCCGGAGGTAATCGCCACATCCAGCCGTCCCTGCAGCAGATGCTGCTCCAGCACAGTGGCTGACTCCTCCTCCAGACTGATCTGAATCCCGGGAAAGCGGCGGTGAAACTCTGGTAGAACCATCGGAATATAGTAAGCGGAACGCACCACGGACATTCCGATCCGCAGAAGACCCGTCTCAGAATTTCGGATATCCTCCATGCGCCGCAGCATATCAGAATTGAGATTTAACATGGACCTGGCCGTCTCGATATAAGCCCTGCCATACTCCGTGGGAGTCAGCGGATTGGTGGTCCTGTCGAACAGCTGTACATTCAGCTCCCGTTCCAGATTGATCAGAAATTTACTCAGCGACGGCTGTGAAATATACAGCCGCTCCGCTGCCTTTGAAATGCTCTGTTCCTCGTAAATCGCGACCACATAATTCATTTCTCTCAGATTCATTTTCTCCCTCCATTGTCTCAATCTCTGTTATCATTTACATTACGTCATCCCTTTTTTACAACTTATCACATTTCCCACTTGTCATCTAGTATTGAATACTATATAATGGTGACTATGAGGTGATAACGATGAAAACCAACGAAGAACGGCTTCAGGACATGCTGGACTGCCTGGGTTCCCTTTCCCATGTGAAAGCCCGGGAGATTCCGGACATCGATCTGTATATGGACCAGGTGACCACCTTTATGGACGAGCATTTAAAGGACACCAGACGTCACCCGGAGGACAAGGTTCTGACCAAAACCATGATCAACAACTACGCGAAGAACAACCTGCTCCCTCCGCCTGTGAAGAAAAAATATTCCAAAGACCACATGCTGATGCTGGTCTTTATCTACTATTTTAAGAATGTACTGTCCTTTGCGGATATCGAGGAGATTTTCCGGCCCATTACCAGCCGCCACTTCTCCGGCAGACCCTCCGACGTAAAGCTGGAGGACATTTACGAGGAAGTGTTCACCCTGGCGGCCGGACAGATGGACCGACTGCGGGAGGATCTGATGCAGAAATATGACAAGGCCCAGGGCACCTTCGGGGACTCCGGCCTGGACGGGGAGGAACAGGAATACCTGCGGCTCTTCGCGCTGATCTGCGAGCTGTCCTTTGACGTGTATTTAAAGAAGCAGATGATCGAGCTGCTGGCCGACCAGCTGCGCAGCGAAAGCCCTGACCGGGACCGCAAAAAGAAGTGAGAACGCAATCGCCCGCAGGCTGCGCCAGCGGCCCATTGCATTCAAATGAAAGACAGCCTGTCCGGCGCCAATGGCTCCGTACAGGCTGTTCTCTTATCATACATCAACCATACCGTTATGTCCCGGCAGGTCCGTCCGGCGGCGTAAGTCTTGCAAATACCATATCATACCCATCGCTCCCATAGTTCAGCGAGCGGTTCACGCGGCTGATGGTGGCGGTGGAAGCACCCGTCTTCTCCGCAATCTCCAGATAGGTCTTACCCTCGCGCAGCATCTTAGCCACCTCGTAGCGCTGAGAAAGGGAGAGCAGCTCGTTGATGGTGCAGACATCCTCGAAAAACTTATAGCACTCCTCCGGGTTCTTCAGCGTCAGGATCGCGTCGAACAAATGATCTACCGCCTCGGTTTTGATTTTCTTGTTCATGGTTCGGTACCCTCTCCTTGGTCATCTTTCAAACTTCATTCATTTTAGCATATTAAAGTCCGAAAGTCTACCCTTCCCATGAATTTTTAGAATGATTTAAGATAACATAAATTTCTCCACCACATGGGCCACCCCATCCTCATTGTTGGACAGCGTGATATAGTCCGCGGCTTTGCGCAGGGGCAGAACCGCATTCTCCATGGCAACGCCCAGGCCGGCGAACTGAACCATGGTCAGGTCGTTGTAGCCGTCGCCGCAGGCGATCATCTGATCCTTCGTCATCCCCAGCACCTCCAGCAGACGCGCCAGGGACAGGGCCTTGTCGATACCCTTGGGCATCACTTCCAGAAAATACGGCTCCGAGCGATAAACGCTGAAATTCTTGCCCAGCGCCGCCTTCACCAGCGGTTCCACCGTCACCAGATAGTCACCGTCGTCCAGCATGAGGAATTTGGGCACCTCGAACCGGACGTAATCTTTCATGCTCTCCACCTGAACCAGCGGCAGATGGTTGATGTTGGACTCCATCACCGCGTAGGGGCACTGATCATTGTTGGTAATGATCCTGCTCTCCTCATAGGTCAAAATATCCACCCGGTGCTCCTCCGCCAGGCCGATAATCCGTTCGTTGGCCGCCAGCGGAATCTGCGAGGCGAACACCACCTCGCCGGTGCGGCAGTTGGTGATCATTCCCCCGTTGTAGGACAAAATATAGCTGCCGAAGCGCTCCAGCTCCAGTTCCTTTGCCAGGGGCTCCACTCCCGCCGTGGGGCGGCCTGAGGCCAGAACCACGATTTTCCCCTGTTCCTGGGCGCTCATCAGCGCCTGTTTGGTCCGGGGCGTAATCACCTTGTCCCGGTTTGTCAGCGTGCCGTCCAGATCCAGCACAATCATCTCATAATTGGTCATTCCAGTTTCTCCCCTTGTCGTGCGTAATTTCACCTATTCATTCTACCAGAAACGCAGCCGCGCTACAACTGCAATTTCTCATACCGCTTGCGGTAGTAGTCCATGGTCCGAAAATCGATCACATCCCTCATTTGCCCGGAAAAACCAGGCAGGCGCACCGCCTCATGCAGCTGGGGATTCAGCGCCAGCACCGCCCCTTCCTGCTCCACGAAAAATCCGTTTCCGGACTGCAGCAGGAAATGCACCGGGTTCTTCAGCGCCTCGCTCACACAGCGTTTCTTATCCCAGGTCCTGAAATCGCTGGTACTCTTATCCCGTTCCAGATCTTTCCAGTTATTGGCCGTGCTGTAAAATTCCTTGTAGCTCCGGTAAATGTCCTCCTCATCGATGGCCGTCTTTAAATCCCCGTTATTGTAAAATGCCAGCAGCACCGTCATCTTGTAGGATTTGGACATCCCTGTGGTCTCCAGCAATTCCAGAAATTCGTTGCCGATGCTCTCAAAGATAGCCCGCTCCCGCTCCCCCAGCTCCCCAAGACTGTCCAGGTATCGCAGGTAATGTTTAAAGGGACTGGTCTTCATGCCGGCGCACAGCTGGAATACCTCGTCCTCCATGCAGGTGAACAGATCCATGCGGGTGGGCACTTTGCCGTCAAGCAGCTCCTTGACCCGGAAATACTCCTCCCGGACCCGGTCCTCCCGCTTCGCCTTCTTCTTTGCCATCTCCCGGAACAGGTCGATCAGCCGCATATCAAAATCCACCAGACAGTCGTCCGGGAATTCAAAATCCTGCGGCTCCATTTTCCCGGCCTCGGCGCTGGAATAGGGCTTACCGCTCAGGAGGAAGGGCGCGGCTCCGGCCTTCTCATAGTTGCCGATAAAGTCCAGCACATTGAGAAATTCCTTACCCCGGCTCTTTCGCAGGCCTCTGCCCAGCTGCTGTAAAAACACCACCGGAGACTCCGTGGGCCGCAGAAACATGACCATATCCAGCTCGCTGATATCCAGTCCCTCGTTGAACATGTCCACGGAGAAGATCACCCGGAGCTCGCCATCCCGCAGCCTGCGCACGGCCTCGCTCCGGTCCGCCGCGTACTCCCCGTCACTGTCGCTGTACACCGCGGCGGCGGGAATATTCCGGCGGCAGAATTCCTTTGCCATCTGCTCCGCGTGCTTTCGCGAACAGCAGAAGCCCAAAGCCCGCCTGGACCTGTATTTACAGTAATACCGGTAGATCAGCTCGTAGCGCGTCCCCACCGTCAGTTGTCCGGTCAGCTCCTCCTCCGCATACCTGCCCTTCACGATGCGGATCTGGGAATAATCCACCGTCTCGTCGTAAATCCCATAATAATGAAACGGCACCAGCAGCCCCTTGTTGATCGCATCCTTTAAATTGATCTCATATGGGACATTGTAATCGCACAGCTCATAAAGACTCCTGCCGTCCAAACGGTCCGGCGTGGCCGTCAAACCCAGCAGAAACTCAGGCCGGAAATATTCGATGATGCGCCGGTACTGGTCCGTAACCGCGTGGTGGAACTCGTCGATCACAATATAGTCAAAGTAATCCCTGGCAAAATACCGCTCGTTTAAATAGGCGGGTCTTCCCAGGGTTGAGACCGAGGCGAAAACCACGGATTTGCCCGTGGTCTTTTCCCGGCCGGTAAAAAAGCCGTAATCCCGGGACTGGCGCACATTATAAAAGCTCTCCGCCGCCTGTCTCAAAATCTCATCCCGGTGGGCCACAAACAACACCCGCTCAAAGCTCTGGGAGTCAAAGGCCGCCAGATACGTCTTGCCCACACCGGTGGCGGCCAGGACCAGCCCCTTTTTCGCGCCCTCCCTGCGGCTGTTCTTCAGCGCGTACAGGGCCTCGATCTGCGCGCCCCGGGGCTGAAACAGCGCCTCCACCTTCATTTCCGGTCCGAACTGGTCGTATTTCTCCAAATCCCGTTGAACAGCCGGCTTCTTCCACTCTCTGGAGTACCGGGCCAGCTCCTGATCGTCGATGAGAATCGAGTGCCGGTAAAATAAATCCTCAAATGTCTCGTAGAACCGGCTGAAATTCCCACTGTCCCGCAGACTGTCGAAGTGATAATTCCACTCGATCCCGGAGGTCAGGGCGCTGCGGGACATATTGGACGAGCCGATGTAAATTTCCCCAAGATCTCCGCGATGAAAAATGTATGCCTTGGGATGAAAGGACCGCCCCTTTTCGTTGTAAAACCGCAGCTCCACCTGATCCCCCAGCCGGTCCTTGATCAGGTACAGCGCTCCCGGCTGGGTGATTCCCAGGTAGTTGCCCGTGAGAATCCGGATTTTCACCCCGCGGTCCAGAGCCTGCTTTAAATCCGCCAACAGCAGCCGCACCCCGGATTCCATAAGAAAGGACACGATAATGTCGATCTGCTCCGCGCAGGCCATGCTGCGTTTCAACTGGTACAGCAGGAAGCGGTTTTTGTCCCGCCCCCCGGTCAAAACGTCGCAGGGCTCGATGCCCACAATGATTTGTTCCGATTCGTCAAACGCTTCCCTAACCGTATTTTCCGTCATCTGCTCTCTCCCCGGCCAAATTCCGTATCTGCTTCATCCCATTTATCATACCATTATTTCCCAGGCCCGGCAATGGGAAAACATTTCCCAACCCGTTCACACTCCGCCCCGTCCCGCAATACAATGGTACTATGAGACTATGATTATTAAGGAGACGATTATGAGACGACTGCTCACTGTTTTTCTGGCAGGCTCCCTGGCCGCCCTCAGCCTGACCGGCTGTGGAAAGAAGGAGGCCGCCGGCGGGCTCACCCCTGTGACCTTAAACGAAGTGGCCCATTCCATATTCTACGCGCCCCAGTACGCGGCCATCGAACTGGGTTATTTCGAGGATGAGGGCATCGATCTGACGCTGGTCAACGGGGCCGGCGCGGATAAAGTGATGACCGCCATGATTTCCGGCGATGCGGATATCGGTTTTATGGGATCCGAGGCCAGCATCTATACTTACGCCAACGGCAACGAGGACTACGCGGTCAACTTCGCCCAACTGACCCAGCGGGCCGGCAACTTCCTGGTAGGCCGCCAGCCGGAAACCAACTTTGACTGGAACAGCCTGAAGGGCAAGAAGGTGCTTGGAGGAAGAGCGGGCGGGATGCCCCAGATGGTATTCGAGTATATTCTGAAAAAGCACGGCCTGGACCCCAAGACGGATCTAAACATCGACCAGAGTATCAACTTTGGACTGACCGCCGCCGCCTTCACCAGCAACGACGCGGACTACACCGTGGAGTTCGAGCCCTTCGCCACCGGCCTGGAAATGGACGGAAGCGGCTACGTGGTGGCCTCCCTCGGCACGGAATCCGGCTATGTGCCCTACACGGCTTACTGTGCGAAGAAGAGTTATATGGAGAAGAATCCGGAGATTATTCAGAAGTTTACCAATGCGATCCAGAAAGGCATGGATTACGTCAACTCCCACTCCGCCGAGGAGATCGCCAAGACCATCCAGCCCCAGTTCCAGGAAACGCCCCTGGATAAGCTGACCATCATCGTAGACCGCTACAAATCCCAGGATACCTGGAAGGACGACACCATCTTTGAAAAAGACAGCTTCGAGCTGCTGCAGAACATTCTGGAGGAAGCCGGGGAGCTGCCCCAGCGGGTGCCCTATGAGGACCTGGTGACGACGCAGTTTGCGGAGGCGGCGAAGTAAATCCTGATATTTATGCCGGATCACTCATTAATTCCCCGGGCCAATCGATGGCACGGGGAAATTTCAGTCTCCAATATCAAAGGCAATCCTGTCCGCCAGATAAATCGGCACAGTCAATATTTTTCCATCATCCGCCTTCCCGCCACAGGTTTCTCCCTTTAAATAATAAATATAATCTATCTTACCATCCTGGTACAGACGCGTCACGGTGTTACCGGAATGACTGCCAGCTTTCACTTCTACTCCGTAATTCTTATAATCCACAATACTTCTGACATAAAAATCCAGCTCGCCTTTTGTCTTACCATAAGTTGCAAACCACGGCGCATTCCCTGCTATATCCTTTGAAATACGCCTAAGCAGGGTCAAATACACGAAATTCTCTGCAACAATGCCCCTGATCGTTGCTTCATCCGCTCCCGCCCTGGCAACGAAGAAATGCGCGATCCCCACGTCGAGAAAATAGAATCTGTCGTTCTCTTTTATATTTAAATAATCACAGTCAATGCTTTTACCTGCATACCCGATTATGTGAGAGGACCGCAGCCAGCTGATTGCGTGGTTAATCATTTTTTTGGTAAATCTACCGCTTTCCTGCTTATAGACGATTTTACTCAAATCCTCGACTAAATCACCGGCCCCCTGCTTCTCCCGAATCAACGTAACCGCAATCCCATGGAACAATTTTTCAAAGGTATCTGTTTCCATCACATCATCAAAGTATCGTTTTGATTCATTGGTAAAAATACTCATCAGACGCCCAAGCTCTGCATCACAGCGTTCCATGCTTTCATGCTCCAGATACATATTGACTACCGACGGATATCCTCCGATTCTCTGATATAATTCAAAGCAAGCTTTTAATTCCCGATATTTTACAGGATCGGAACCTCCGAATAGATCTATATTTTCGTACAGCTCACGTTTTCCAAATGCCTCTGCAAATTCTGCAAATGTCAATGTTTCCAGGGTTAAATCCTCAAAATCGCCGGCCGGAAGAAAGAATTCCTTAGACAACAGTCTGCCCAGATAACTGCCTGTAATAATTGCATAGCAGTCAAACTCTCTGGCAAGCGTTCGTACTAAATTAAAAACTCTGGAGGATTCCTGTATCTCGTCAATGACTATAACAGTATCTTTTGTATCTCTAAAATCACAGTCAAAAAGTTCAAACGCTTTGTGGACAGGTCTTTCTTCCCGCGGCGTTCCCGGTTCCCATTCACCCACTTTATCCAAACACTGTAAAAACTGCTCTCCAGAGGATTCGGCCATACTGATGTAAACCACATGCCGAAAGTTCTCGTATGCAAATTTTTTTAATATATGCGTCTTTCCTACTTGTCTAGCGCCGGATACCTGTAGAACTTTACCGGTATCGTCTTTTTTCCACCTCAACAAATTTTTATAAATATCTCTTTTCAGTTCCATTCTACTTCCGTCCAACCTTTCTTACATTATGTCCCCATTTCAATCCACACAGCCTTCGCAGACCTCGACCCAATCCCCGGTAAACACACCCTTGATAAACTGCATTTCAATCCACGAGGTCTTCGCAGACCTCGACGGGAGAATCGCCCTAAGAAGCGCGCCATGTTTTCATTTCAATCCACGAGGTCTTCGCAGACCTAGACGTCTCTGCCAATTTCCTGCATTTCATCCTTGTTATTTCAATCCACGAGGTCTTCGCAGGCTGTGACGATGAACTGGACAACAGGCAGGCTTTCATAAAAGATATTTCAATCCACACAGCCTTCGCAGGCCGTGACAGCAAATGGTTTTTCTGAAAAGCAAACCGAAGCATTTCAATCCACACAGTCTTCGCAGACTGTACCCCAAGAAGTCATTGGATGGTTTTGACTCTATATGTTTTATCACTATACGGCTCTGTAGAATATGATTATAGAACTTCATGAAATAACAGTAGTAAAGAAATCCAAACCATAGCCCTTACCCTTCACTACATTATACCAGTTATTATACAAGCAAAACAACCATAACATTTCTTTTTCATACCTCTTACTTAGACAAAATACGTCTTTCTGTCTCAACTATAATTGAATTAGTATCCTTCGTTCAATCCATCCTAAAAGGCATGGATTACGTCAACTCCCACTCCGCCGAGGAGATCGCCAAGACCATCCAGCCCCAGTTCCAGGAGACGCCCCTGGATAAGCTGACCATCATCGTGGACCGCTACAAATCCCAGGATACCTGGAAGGACGACACCATCTTTGAAAAAGACAGCTTCGAACTGCTGCAGAACATTCTGGAGGAAGCCGGAGAGCTGCCCCAGCGGGTGCCTTATGAAGATTTGGTGACCACGCAGTTTGCGGAGGCCGCGAAGTAGCTGCCTGGCATTTACACCAACTGTACACAAATCCCCCGGGCCAATCGAAGCCCGGGGGATTTTCTTTTAATCTAATAACGCTAAACCATCCAAAATACTCATTCCAGAGTCTGCGCCATCCGCGCTTCAAAATCTCTGTACGATATATGACCTAACGCCATTTGCATACTTAAAAGGAATATTTTCTCGGCCTTTGTGTGTGCTCTCGCTTCAAGAATCAAAAGCTTTTCATCCTCATTTGTTAAAGGTTCTAATATATGTTGCTTGCGGTAAAATGCCTCGAAATACCGCAGACCAAACTTTCTTTGGGAAACTGCATTGATATGAATGCCGTCGGGATTGCAGGTAAGGCCCGAAGCATCCACAAAATAGCAATTATCGTTCTCAAAGGCAAATTGTTTCAACTTCTGATTGATGAGCGTATATTCAGTGCAATTCTTTCCAAAACCTGATCGGCCCAAAAAGTCTCCCAATCCGCCAATGATAATCGGAAGATTGGGTGCATCCAGTTCCTTCCTAAACCCCTGCATAATTCTATGCAATTTTTCATAATATTTTTCGTGCTTGCCTCCCATACCATCAGATTCGCCCTGATGCCACAAAATCCCCGTCAACTGACTGTTTTTCATGGCGAACCGAGCTTCGCTGATCGCGTGGTTATAGAGCGCGTTACCGACATCCCACTCATCGATTTCACTTCCGCCCTCGGCGCATGGTATGAGACCAATCTGGCCTTCTTTGTATTCATGACACCACGCTTCCGCAAATGATGCCGCAAGGCTGATACCAGCGACTGAACGGTCGCAGTTGATGGGCTCGGCCATCATCTGCCACCTTCCGTTGCGCAGCATGACAATTCTCTCATTTACAATCGGTTTTACTTCGTGGAGATAACCACGGCCTGCCATGTTCGATTGACCGATCATCAAAAACGATTTCACTGCATGTTCCATTTCGGATAAGCTCCTTGTTCTCTACATATTTTTTAACTAGTATAAATGCCTGCACTTTACCGGATGAAGATTTTTTCCCGGTGAGTAGCTGCCCACGTTTCGAGGTTGGTCAGCGGGACGCCATACTGCCTGGTTTTATTGATATCGAATCCAAAGCTGGGAGTGACGGCCTCCATCCATTCCTGACCGCATACCGTACCTTCCAGCAGACCTCTGCGCACAGCCTCTTTGTGGCTGACGGCCTCATAAACCACGCTTTTTCCAAGCACGCGGCTCAGCGTTTGAGCCGCCTGGGACATCGACAATTCATCTCCGGCAACATCGATATCGCTCCGGTTGAACTCTTCCGGGTTTTCAAATGCTGCGCGGGCAAACTGTGCGGTATTGTCACCGCAGGTCCACTTTATTTGAGTATCAGGCTTTAATACACCGAAAAGTACGCCATCTCTCAGCTCCGGCGCCATTACCTTGGCGGACTCTTCCTCAAAGCTTTCCATGAACAGGCATGGATGGAGAATTGTCCAATAACGAAAGCCACCGCTTCTGACGAATTCCTCAATCTGGTATTTCTGCTCATAATAGCCGGTCAATGCTTTGTATTTGTTCCAGCGCGGAAATAAGTTGCTGCCTGCAACCGAAGTGTGAACCACCTGCTCAATTCCGGCTTTTTGAGCGGCCTTAACCATATTCGCCGCATTGCGCAGCTCGACAGACGGGTCGCACGGGTCTGCGTATTGGGCGGAAAATATGGCGGAAACACCTCTCATAGCGGGCTCAAGTGAACCGGCATCCGCCAGGTCGCCCTGCACAATCTCTGCTCCTTTTGCCGCAATTTCCTGCGCTGCGGCAGAATGTGGGTTTCTGCTGAGAACGCGAACGCGGTAATTGTGCTTCAGCAACTCCCGCGCAACATTGCCGCCCTGTACTCCTGTTCCGCCAATAATCAATATCGGCTGCCCTGTTGTCTCTATCATAACGATTCCCCCCTTTTGGCTTCATTGGCAACATTATACTCCTGTTGTTCTAAAAAATCAATATCAAAGTAATTAAAATTATTACTATAGTAATGTTATTGATTTTTAGAGTAAAGTATTTTATAATAAAAGACATACTTGAACGGAGGTGCTATGATGGCTAAAAAGGGAGCTACCAAAGAGGCGCTTTTGACGGCCGCCATTGATTTGTTTCAGAAACATGGTTTTGAAAACATCACCATTGATGACATCTGTAAAGAAATTAATGTTACGAAAACGGCATTTTATTATTACTACAAATCAAAGGACGAATTGATTCGCGATTATTTTTCCGCCGACAACATGCTGAGCAGTGATGAATTAGCCTCTATTCTGAGCGCGCATGACTATGCGAATCAGGTTTTGAGGATTATCGAAACGCGCATCCGCCATGTCACAAAGGCCGGTGTCGCTTTGACAAAAGAGTTATACCGCATATACCTGAATGACCAGGTTATCCCTGTGCTGCCGGAACAGGGCGGGCTGACGGATATCGTAATCAGCTTGATTGAACGGGCCCAGCAGGAAGGACAGATTAAGCGCACCGCCTCTCCCAAGATACTGGGCGACTCACTGTGTTGCTTATCCAATGGCATTATCCTCAAATGGATTATGACAGGCGGCGAATTCGATATTACCGAAGAGAACCGCTTGCTGTTCGAAGCGCTGTTTTTGTAACATTAGAGCGTGTCGCAAACGTTTGTTTTATCGCTCAGAAAAGGAGCTGCTGCTCCAGTAGATAATGGATCTACTTTTGCAGCACCCCCTACCATTTTTAATCCTCTACCTTATAGGAAAAGGGCAGCAGCTCCTCTGCCCTAATTTTCTTGTTCTCCCCATTTACGGACAGAATCACTTCACATTCCGGCATGTAATCGTGTAAGATCTGACGGCAGTTACCACACGGCGGTATCATTTCTTCTCCACGTTTCCCACGAACCGCGACGATCGTTTCAAAATCTCTTTCTCCATTTGTAATAGCGGTTCCGATTGCAACTTGTTCTGCACACGCCCCATGTAAGGAATAAACATTGACGCCAATATAGATTTTTCCATTTTTACATCGAACGGCTGATCCTACGGTATGACAATAATTCAACTCATCATAATTTAACCGGATCGCTTTTTGTGCCTCGGCTATTAGTTCATAATCTTTGCCTGTCAATTCACGCATTTTTGTGCTCCTTGAATTTTAATCCATATTTCCTTCCAGTTCCATCTTCCCGGCTTTCAGGCGAGTTACAACCCTTGATTGGCTGGGGCGGTTTCGAATGATTCAATTCTATCAGAAACAACCTCCAATCGACCGCTCCCCAATCACAGACCATGTTTCAACGACGCTAAACTATCATAAATACTCGAAATATGATAGATCCCCTTCCATTTCCCCAGAACGGCCCAAACCAGTCCGTCACTCTCATCATCAGGGATTTCTGCAATATAGGCGCTGCCATACTGAAACACGCGCCGCGGATATTCATTTTCTGAAAAGTCTGTTTTTGACAGTTTTATCTTATCAAGAATATTGCAATTATGCTCTCTGATAAATTTCAGTTCTTCCTCTGAATAATTAACGTCTAATTTAAATACCATGACTGCTCCTGTAGCCGGTTTTACCACATATCCTGCTCTATTCAACCGCAACACAATCTCCCGCCCCCATTTGCGTTTTCGTCGAAATCAAACGAGTCCGGCCTTCAACTTTCACCAAATGTTCCAACTCTTTCATGGCATCTTTCGCAACCCAAATCTGTGCTTTATTTCCGCTATGCAACATTTCATGGGCCGTTAAAAGGGCCTTTTCATTGGATTCATAATCTCTCTTTCCAATTTCTCTTAACGCCCAGGACACGGCTTTTTTCACTTGATCCTGTTCAATATCTGAATCCTCCTTGATTTGTTCCAAATACCCGTCCAAAGTGTCGCTGGAAAGCTTTTTGTTGTGAACAGCCGCTGTGGCGATGAGCGTGTAAGCCGCTCGTTTTTTGTAAGTATGAGCCGATTTGCTCCATTTATCGATAAAGTCCTCGTAGTCACTCATTTTGGCGATCAGGTTTTTACACAGATGATCGCACAAATCCCATGAAACAACCTCATCCATGAGTGTTTCAATATCGGCGTGCGTGATGTGCTTCTTGTCAAACACAAGAACCGCCAGCAATTTTGCCTCATGATAACCCGTGTTCCACAATTCAAACGCCAGTTCATTGGACTTTCCAACTTTTTTTGCAATCGCCCGCACCTCGCCCGTTGACACGCCGATACAACACTCCTC
>OJKJ01000329.1_pt1 | contig 29295 bp, 31 predicted proteins | sample 1596491 | NCBI WGS metagenome assembly OJKJ01 (sample SAMEA4350160, study PRJEB24818) | metagenome | biome: human; feature: gut; material: faeces | place: Denmark | collected 2013-09 | reverse complement strand
GGGGCGTCTGCCGGAATAAGCCAATCTGTCTTATTTTTCACAGGCGGAATATTCGCCTGCTCTTGACATGCAACGATAGTTGCTGTTATATATAAAACAAGGGCTGAAAGTCCAAAAAGGAACTTTCGGCCCAGTGATTATCATAGAAGATCAGCATTTACAGACTTTTTTTCACACACTCCAATGTAGCCTTCCCCTCTGTTGTCTGCCAGGATACCGCTTGTCCTTGCATACAGCTTTATTGCCTTTATCTTAATGGAATTCATCTTCTCTTTCATAGGATTCTACCTCTTTCCTTATAGTTTATATCGTGTACGTGAAACAGGGAATAAACCAGCGTCTCCATCTAAACCATTTTCCCTGCCAATCCCTTATGTTTAAAGGGATTAACCACTATCTATATCGTATACATTTATATAGTGTTGCTGTAGTTAAGAAAAAATCGCGCTATCGATGAAATTTTCACCGGAACGGTCTGCAAGAACTGCCCGTACCTTCCACATACTCCACTCTGCCGCACGTTTTACACGCTCAAATCCTTTTCTCATAGATTGCTCCTCCTCACATGATAAAAGGCAGCCGTTCGCTGCCTGGTTTCCATCGCTACAACTGAAGCACCTGGGACTGGACTGATTCCTGTCCCCCAAATGCAACCGGTTTAAAATCCCTATAGTCCACGTAATAGAATTCACTGGTGTCCTCATCGTATAGCTCAATCACATCTGACACCGAGAGGGAATGTCCCGTATAGCCTGGATCCTCCTGCCCTCCATCAAATTTCTCGTAGATCCTATCCAACTCATTGGTCTCTATTTCCCCGTCATAAACCATGTGGTAATTCTGTGGATCCAGCTCTCCGAATCTCTCAACCAGCGTATCATAGCCAATAAATTTCATATGGATATTGACATCGGACTTCAACTGCCAGATCCGGCAGTTCTTCAAGGGTTCACTGCCCTGAGTCTCTGCCTGTCCATTCATCAGCCGGTCGTATACGCCTCCCTTCCATACCACGGCTTCAATCCCTCCCTGCCGTTCCAGATAGGCTTCCAGTTCCTTTCCCTTAAAGATCGGGTCCACCACCGCCTGGCTCCCGGCAATATATCCGGCCGGATTTCCAAAGTATATAATCTGCCCGTTTTCCACCCGAATCCCACGCATGGGCGCTCACTCCCTTCTGTTTGTTTCATTCACTTTCTCAAAGCCGGCGGCGTCTCCCAGCCATTCTTGCTTCCGCTTGGAGCGTCCCTGGCCCAAAATCCATGCCCATCCCAAATTCCTCCTTATACCAGTTACAAACTTATGCCCTGTGAAAAGTGGGTTCCTCCCTCCTCCTGTTCCAGTCTGTTTTTCCCTCCTGATTGGTTCATCCGGTGGGCTGACTGGATCCCTTCATATTTCTCCTTGTGGATAATGGCTGCTTTCACATAGACGGTTTTTCCGTCTTTGTATTTCCGGTAATGTCCTCTCCTGGTGTGAGGCAGCATTTCATACCCCGTTCTCCTAAATCCGCCTCTTCCGCTGTTCTTCTTGCTAAAAAAATAGACAGCTCCGATGGAATCCGGGGCTGCTCCTTCCTGTTTCATATCGAACACCTTGATACTGTTTTTGTCTACAAACCGCTGACTTAGAATCGCCTTTCCTGCATACTCCGACTTTCTGGGATGCTCTTCCAGATACTTGCGCCGTCTCTGCTCTGCCAGTTCCATTTCCTGCAAATAATCCAGGAGACTTAAGCACACAGCCGTCACACCGTCCGTCTTTCCGACCAGGTTTTCAATGGGAATTTTCCTGCTTCCCTTCAACCGGTCCAGGAGCTTAATGCATAGGTCCTCATCCTTCTCTACCAGATAGGCACAATCTACGCCACTGCTTCCCTGTATGTTAATAATATAATGCACATCATCTGCCACCAGCCGGTTCAGGCTCTCCTTATCTGTTTGAGTCATCTCATAGTAACGTATTCTTCATAGAGCCGCTCATTGATCAGCAGAAGCTTGGGAACACAGTCATATTCGGTATAATATTTTCCCTTCTCCCTATCGTATTGAAAATGGCGGCTTCTCTGCTCCGGCAGGATGGATGAGGCAGACTTCTCATCCACATACCGCCGTTTCTTCTCTGACTGTCCTTGAAAAAATGGGATCATAAGCAGCATATCCAGATAATGGTCCAGGCGCTTCCGAAACTGCTTCATGTCCCGCCCTGTCAGATCCTTCAGACAGCGTTTTCGGTCCTCCTCCTGGCTGTAAATAAAATCCGCCAGACGTTTTTTCTTAGTTGCCAGCGTTATCAACGCCTGGCTGCGCTCTTTCTTGCTCCCCCTCTCCAGTATCATTTCCGCTGTCAACAGGTCGCTGACTAGTTCTTTCCGCTCCTCCCCTTCCCCCACCATGTGGTTGTAAAACCGGTACTGGGGAAGGTTCATTTTGTCCACGTATTTAGACATCCGCTGCCCTCACTTTCCTACTTCTACCTACTGTATCAACTCAACACCATACCATGCTGTACGCCGGAAAGCGATTCACAAAAACCAACAACCATTGGATAAGAACATGCAGCAGACCTGACAAAACTATGGGCCGCTCAGTGTGCTAAATCGCAATTCTCTTCTTACATCTGCATTGGTCCCGGACTGCCTTCCAATCCCTGACGCATCTGATCTAACGCTTCCTGTGTAGGGTAAATCTGCCTGCCATCCCGCACCTCCCAGACACAGAAATCATTCCGGTCACAGAGCATAATTCGGTGCTGATAGGGTTTTTGCATTTCCACATATTCCATGGCTTCCTTTTCATTACAGAGCCACACCCCGGCCGCATACCTTCCATCCTCCAGGAAGCTGTATCCGCTGTACTGGGGTTCATGGTTCTCCAAAGGCAGGGCTCCAAGTGGGCGGATCTGGGAAAGCTGCAGCTTCTCCTCATCCGGCAGCAATTCCGGCTTTAACACCCCAAGCACATGATCCCGAATGCAGCGTTCAAACTCTCCGTTCTTTAAATTCACCAGAAACACAGACTTTCCCAGGGCATTCGCATTGGCTCCGTTCCCGCCTGTGCAGTAATAAAGCTGCCGACCAAAGCCAGCCTCCCGGGCAGATTCTTTCAGGACAATCACCTTCCCCTTCAGAGAACAGCCGCTTCCTGTCTCCACACAATCCCTGTCTGCATAAATCCGACTATCCGACATGGTATTCCTCCTTCTCCCGTACCAGCCCGGACAGGTCTGAAATCAGGCTTAAGCGGACCGCATCTGGCATGGTTTTAATGGCGGCGCGGACATAGGCTTCTACTGCTTCCGGTGACTGATCCCCCACCTCCACAATTTCTACCTTACGCACGAATACCTTCCCTTCCTGGAGCTGAAGGGCCAGGATATCCCCACCGCACATACCGGCCGCCAGACGCAGTTCCCTCGGAATCAACACCCTTCCCTTATTGTCCATCACCTTATATACTGGCTTACTCATCGTAGTATCCTCCTTCTTCGATTGCCTTGTATGCTTCCTCCTCGGATATCCCAAACAGGGACAGAATCTCCAGAAGCGGCGCCTGGACCGCCGCCATAGGATCCGTATCACCGATTAAGATTGCCCCCGGAATCGTCTGCACCACCAGCCCTGCATCCATTGGGATATGGGCATCGTTCAATAAATCATGAGGGACTACCAGCGCTGCCTCCTCCTCATCGGCAATGATACCCGTCTCACAGATCCCCGTTTCCACCTGAAACCTCGGCCCATAACCATTAGCTTCTTTTACCGGACTGGTTGGGGCAAACTCCAGCGTTACCAGATTCCCCGGGCTCAGGCACATACTTTCCAATACACCTGGCGGCAGGATGATGCTTCCATCCTCCGCCACTCTCCCATTGATTTTCACGTTTCTCATCACGCCTCCCTTTCCTCTCCTTCTGCTGTTTTCTGTGTTTCCAACTCATAACAGAACTGGCAGAGTTCCTCTTCACTCACATTAAGCTGTGCGGCCTCCAGTTCCCTCACAAGCGCCGACAGCCCGCATATTTCCTCCGACAGTTGTTCCAGCCGTGTTCCATTGCAGTACCCGCTGAACGTCCGCAGATAGCCCTTTACGTCCGCGTGATACTGCCCGGTTTTCTGATTCCTGACCATGGCAAAGTAACAAGCCGCCAGACAGCTGTCATCCACCTTCACGAAGAGGTGTCCTCCAGCTCCAATAATCAGGCGCTGTTTTCCTTCTGTCTGTTCCTCCAGCCGATGCTTTGCCCACCAGAGTTTCTCAATTCCTTCCATCTTCCGTCTCACCTCCCAACAGCCCGGCAGAAAACAGGTTCATCTGCTGTGGGCCCCATTTCTTCCGCTCCTGGGGATCATAGTTGGTAATGATTACCTCTGGGAATTCACACCCACGGTCATAGCGCTGGGCCAGGTTATTGATCCGGCTGACCGCTGTAATGTGGCAGCCCTCGTACAATCCCCGGATATAGTCGCAATCGTTATAGCTGACCATCCATTTTCCCTGACAGCCTGCCAGGGTTTCCCGAAGCCTCACATGGTCCTACCTTGGAAACTCCACTTCATAGTGGTCCTCCGTCATAAAATAAGGCGGATCGCAATAAACAAAGGCGTTCTCCCGGTCGTACTGCCGGATGAGCGCCTCAAAGTCTTTATTCTCAATGACCGTATTCGCCAGACGGTCCGCCGCCTGCCAGATCAGGTGGAAGGTCTTTCTCACATCAAAAGGCTGGCAGCCAAAAGATGTGCAGCCGCTTCCATAGCTGTACCGGATTACTTTGTAAAATGCTGCCGCCCTCTGGACATCCCCCGGAGCCGCGCGTTCCAGAAGGAGAGAGCGCAGTTCCTCGAACTCCAGAGGCGGCAGGTTATGCATTGCCAGCTCCAATTCCTGCGCCAGGAAGGTTCCATTGAACTCTTGCCCCTCTAAAAACCTTCGCAGCACAAGAAATTCGTCCCTTCCGTTTAAAGGCAGGAATCCCAGCTGGCGTAAAAACTCCATGGTGTGATTTTTCACACAGGCATATAAATTGGTCAGGTTGGAATTGAAATCATTATAAACCTCCATCACTTTCGGATCCGGCGGTCTCCCGAACAGCACCCAGCCTCCGCCTCCGAACACTTCAATATAGCGCTCAAAACTGGCCGGGGACAATTCATACACCGTGTTCCGCAGCGCCTTTTTGCCTCCCACCCAGGATATAAAACTGTTGATACTTCTTCACCTCCTCTATCCCATCCCTTGCGTCATCATGGAATGTTCTTCCGACTGAACTTCTTCCAGGACGGGCTCCTGTGAGACCGCCCCATAGGCTGTGAGCCTCCTTCCGGTCTGTGCATACAGCTCTTTCCCATAGCCTTCAAAGTCAAATCTTCGGAATGCCTGTGCTTCCAGGTCCGCTCCCATCTGTTCCAGACATTCCCTGCCGTAAGTAGCGTAGGTCACCTGTACCGGATCAAATGTATACTGTTCCAGCATATCAGTCAGCTCGTTAGCCTGCTCTATGCTGGAACAGCCTTCAAACTCAGCCACTGCTTTGTATTTCAGCAGCTCCTTCTCTGTCATGGACGATAGCTTCTTAGCCAGGTGGTTCCACTGATCTATGTCATGATCTTGCCCTGTTAACTGCTCAAACACCGGGGCCGCAGCGTGTATTTTGGCGATCCTGCAATGCTCGAATGATTCCAGTCCCAAACTCTCAAACACCTGGGTTTTTGCCGCTTCATCATACGGAAGTTCCAGCCAGGCTCCCACCCCTAAATCTTCCGTATTCGTTCCCGCAGGGACAAGGTACAGAGAAAACAGAGCGCGGCGGTTCTCCACCTGTTCCGGAAGCTGCTTCCCGCCATAGACTTCCTGCCACTGGTCTGAAACACGGTAACAGTAACCCTTGGATGTAAACTCGCCATTTTCCTTTTCCCTTATATACGCTCCAACCCTTTCGGTATCCAAAAGCGGGTAAATGTCTCCCGGCAGATCCTTTAAAATTGGATCCAGATCATTGTCAATGGTCATTTCCCCGATGTCACTGTCACACCGGATCCCTGGGAGGAATTCAAACCGCTCCAGGTTATACAGACCATTGATAACCTGTTTCATATTTCGCTCCGGAAGAACCTTCAAAACACCTTCATAAACCTCGATCTGCCTCTCTGTCATTTGTGCCAGCTTATAAGCTAACAAATTTAACTCCTCCAGTGTATGATTGTAGCGTTCCAGAACCGATTCGATAAATCCTGGCCAGCCCCGGCCGCGCTCCAAAAGATAAGGCTCCCCTTCCTTTAACCTTGCCCTCTGAAACGCATCCCTCACCGCCTCCTGCTGAGCCGGCAGAGATAAGGCGCTTCCCTGATAGGCAGGATCATCCGTAAACTGGCAGGCATAGATCCATACCTGCATAGATTGACTCACATCTCTCAACCTCCTTTTTCACCGTCCTTCTGAATGACTCACTCCATGCTCATTCCCTGTGAAAATGTTTTCTGGATGGACTCGGCCTGCGCCAAGCGGCATTTCTCCGCTGCCTGCTGTACCAGATTAAGCGATTCCTCCAGCGCTCTCTTTTCTGTCTCTGAATCTATATTTGATCGCAAAGCCATGTTGATCGTTCTTTCTGCCTGCTGTAAATCGCTGCGGACACGTTCATAATGCATCAATCCCCCTCACCTCCTCTTTCAGATTTCTCGTTTCACAGCTGTCGGCTGGCCCCTTCCCCTCTTTTTATGAGATGCCGCCCATCCCCTCCATGCCTGTCAGTTCCTGCTCCGGGACAATCCCCTTCAGTTCCTGTTCCGTCTGTACGCGGAATTTAGAATGGCCAAAATAGACATACAGATCACAGTCCGACTCACACTCGATACCTTCCTGTGAAAAACATTCTCCCCAGCCATCACATGCTTGTCCGGCCCATTCCCGTTTGAGGACCTCTAACTCCTCCGGGTTCAGCTCCTCATGGCTCTTAATTTCCAGCACGCCCCAGAGATTATACTGATAGCGCTCCACCGTTGGGCGCATACTGATTACCCTTTGCTTTAAAAGCTGATTGTCCAGGTAATCTCCAAGTCCTTTTTCTGTTTTTTAGATATCATCTGCGGCAATCGCATCCTGGATATCCTCCTCATAAGAAATCAATCCCACAGAAGAAAGCGAAGAGGAATACTCATCCTCATCCACCAGTTCTGCCAACAGCGGACTGTACAGTCTGATAACGGAAGCGTTCTCGCACAGTTCATTGCAATGCCACTCATCACGCAGCACGGTTCCCTGTTCCGACCATCTGGTTCCATCCCGTTTCATCAGCGCCTTTCCCAGGCTGTTCCAGTCCAGATATGCTTCACAAAACCGGGAAACATAAAGCGAACCGTCATCCTTCATCCGCCATCTGGCATAGTCTTCTGGTGTCCTAAATTCTGAAAGGACCTGATAATAATCCAGGTCGCTTAAAACATCCGTGGCCTCATCCAGGCTGCGGGGGCATTCCGCGGTTAACACCGCTTTCAGCTTCTCCACGATCTGCTCCGTGCCGTCCATCACCTTATCTTTTAAAAACCAGGCAAACCGGTTCAGCTCTTCTACCTTACTCCCTACCGGAAGATAATGACGCAGCTCATCAAGCGGTCCGCCGTACTGATTCCATTGACATTCGGAAAACTCCTGTATCCCCAGTTCCTTTTTTGCCAGCTTCATTTGTTCTTTATCTGCCGGGATTGCCAGAGAAACGTTTACCATTCCATTTTGCGAGGGGCGGCGCAGATGAAGCAGAAATAGCGAATTTTTATCATATCCCGGATCCGGAAGGTAGTTCTGATACACTTCTGTATCAACAGTATCCTCACGCTTTAAGACAAGGCCACTCGGACAATAATCCCCTTTGTGGCCTGCAAAATAGGAATCCCGGATGCGTTCAAAATCCAGCATGAGGTACAGTTCCTCTGGTATCTCAATCCGTTTTCCCCTGCGTAGCAGCTCTGCCGCAACTCGCCCCGAATCACTGATGTCCTCCAACAGATCGTAGGAGTCCAGGTTATAGGAAAGATTGATGATCTCCTTCAGCGTTCCGGGCGCTTCCAATTTAAGCGCCACAGAAAAAATATCCTGCTCTTTCCTTGTCATATGCCGCAGCCGCGAATCCAGGAAATCCAGTTCCTTCCGCCTCGTCTCATCTCCATAATCCAGCCCTATAATCATCTTCGACAGCGGCTGAACCGGTGAAACCAGAGAACGGACCGTCACTGTCTGATTCCCGGTTTTCCCCTCGTCCAGTATCTTTTTGACAGCCTCAGAGTCTGAAGCCGACATAGGAATTTCCATCAGCTCTGAAACCATATCCCCATAACCAATCCGGATTGCTAACATTCCGCTTCCTCCTCATTTAAGACAGTCCCTATTCCATGCCGGCTGATTAAGATCGCATGGATAATCAGACGCAGCAGCCCGTCATGGAACAACTCCGGATCCCCTAACTCTGATAAAGACACATAAGGTTTTCCAGTACATAATTCCTTTGCCACACAGAACGTTGCATAGCTGTCCAAATCAGCCCCGCGAAGGCGGAATCGGCTGTAGTCAATCGTGCGCTCCTGCACAAATGGCCCGGCCTTTTCCCAAAGCCTCTCCTCGCTGCTCAATAGAAACAAGGCGGCAGCGAATCCCGGTTCCGTCACAAGCCCCGGATATAAACCGCAGCGCATGAGCGCCCGAAACCGCCGCCTGTGTTCCTCACTTTTAAAAAACATAATCCCTTTCTCCCCTTCCTCCCGGAGCTTCCCTACCCGGACCGTCAGGGCTGATCCCGGCAGCTCCTCTGTCAACAGTCTGAGTAAAATCTGATAGAATGCAGAAGGCATTTCCTCATCCGCTGCGGTATACAGATGGCCGTCCCTACCCTGTTCTTTTTCTGCTCTCCACACATTGACATACCGGCAGCTTCCAATCCCCGCTGTCTCTCCAGCCTGCCGGCTCCGGATGATTCCGCTTTTACGTGGCCTGAACCCTGGCACCTGCTGCATTTCCCGCTCCAGCTCCGCGATTGACGTCCCTTTCATAAATCTTACAGTCATGATTCTCAGTCCTTTCTTTCAAATCAGTGGGATTTTGACATAAAAAAGCAGCTATGCCCTTATTTAAAAAGACATAACTGCGGTTCCACGGTCTCACCAGCCGTCAACACGTTCCTATAAAAGTCCGGCTGATTAAATTTCCAGCTCTTCTCTCTAACGGAATACCATGGATTCCAATTCATCCAGCCACCCCATATCCATCTCTTCTGCTTTTGAACTGATACTCTCCATACGGTACCCTAGTTCTTCCAGTCTGCTCTGGACTCCTTTTACACAGTAGTTGGAAAATCCTTCCGCCTCCTGTTTATTTTCATCGTAACAGGAAAACTCATACTCCACCCGTACCTTGTAGCCGTCCAGAAACCGCAGCGTCAGATCGCTGGTGATATAACCCTTAAGACTTTCATCATTTAGGAATGCGGTCTGGATGTCATTTTTAATCTTTTCCTTCATCCCTTCGTACATCAGGCAGTTACACTCCCTGTCATCAAATCCGGTATGAACGGTTATGGCTGTGTTCACTGTATAATCTTTCAATTCATAATTCACCACCCCTCTTTGATGTATTGACCTTGCGAAAACCAATTAATTGGCAATCCTTCCATTCACTGCTTCATCGACATCCCGCCCAGACCAGCTTCCTCGCCTTCCCATGCAGAATGAGACGGGTGTTCACCCGGCTGTTGAATCTCCTCTGTCTTTTGTGCAGGCGCCTCGTCCAGAAAACCTCCCAACCGGTTCGGAACATAATCAGACAGCCAAGTGCCTCCAAATGTCTCATGGCTCTTAATTCTCCATATCGCCAGCTTTCCAAGATCGAGTTTCACATCCTCAAACGGAAACAGCAGGTTAGTCAATCCCTCATTACGAAATGATTTCACATTTTTAAACTCTGTCCCCTCAAATAAAATGCCTTCCTGTGTTAGCAGTTCATTGATTCCATCTACCCACTCCTGCATATCCCCGCCGCACCCCTGGAGAATCAATCCCTCCTGATTTGTCATCCTGCGTAATTCATTGGTTGTGATCTGCATGAAACTCCTCCTTCTTTTTTTCTTATCTATTAAAAAAGGCCAGCCACTTTTTTAATCTGGCTGACCTGAAATTTTACTCCATATCCTCTTTTCTCTGTCTCACATCTATGAAAAGGCCAAAAAATCGAGGTCAAAATCGGCCATTTTTTGCCCGATTTTTTCCTCGATTTTTCGTCAAAAACCACTATATCTTGTGGTTAAACTACTCTATTTTCCTTTCAAACCACAATTCCGCATCATTATTACCGACTCGACATGCCCCCCCATCCCAAACATATCACACCCTCTAACCCTCTCCACCTCAAACCCTCTCTCCCCCAAATACTTCACATCTCTCCCCAACGTCGCCGAGTCACAGCTCACATACACCACCCGTTTCGGCCCCATCTTCACAATCGTATCCAAACAAACCTGATCGCACCCCTTCCTTGGCGGGTCCACCACGATCACATCCGCATAAATCTGCTTCTCCTCAAACTCCCTCGGCAGCACTTCCTCCGCCTTCCCCACAAAAAACTCCACGTTCTCAATCCCATTAATCTCTGCGTTCCGCCTGGCGTCCTCAATAGCCTGTGGCACAATCTCCACCCCATAAACCTTTTTCGCCTTCTGCGCCAGAAACAACGAAATCGTCCCGATCCCACAATACAAATCCCAGACCGTCTCCTCTCCCGTCAGTCCCGCATACTCCAGCGCCGTCCCATACAATTTCACGGTCTGCGCCGGATTCACCTGATAAAACGACAGCGGCGAAATCTGATACTTCACATCCCCGATATAATCCGTAATATAACCTGGCCCCCAGAGATTCACCACCTCATCCCCGAGAATCACATTGGTTTTCTCCATATTTACACAGAGCGAAATACTGGTCACCCCGTCCACCTGCCTCAGCCGCTCCACCAGCACCTCCTCCTTCGGCACCTTCCTCCCGTTCACCACCAGACACACCATAATCTCCCCGGTGGCAAACCCCTTCCGAATCAGACAATGCCGCACCAGCCCCCGATGCCCTTCCTCATCATAGGGCTTCACCCCAAATTCTTCCATAAACTCCCGGACAATCCGTAATATTTCCCGATTCTCCTCCACCCCCAGCAAACAATCCTCATTTTCAATGATAGAATGGGTCCGCCCCGCATAAAACCCGGTGATCACTCTCCCATCCTTACTCACCCCAAATGGGAACTGCGCCTTATTCCGGTACCGCCACGGCTCCTCCATCCCCATGATCGGCTCCATCCGCACGATCTTCCGGCCATCCGCTCCGGCCCTTTCGCCCGTCCCAGCCCCTTCATCCTCGCTCCCGCATTCCTCCTCCGGCAGCCTCAAATTCTCCATCCCCCCAATCCGCTTCAAATTATTATAAATCTTCCGCTCCTTAAACCTCAGCTGCGCCTCATAATCCATCACCTGCAGCTGGCAGCCCCCGCACTGCCGCGCCACCGGACACCTGGGCTCCACGCGATCTTTTGACGGTTCCACCACCTCGATCAGCCGCGCAAAACCATAGGTCTTTTTCATCTTCATGACCCCGGCCCTCACTACGTCGCCGATCACGGTATCTTTAATAAACCAGATATATCCGTCCACCCGGCCGATCCCCGCGCCGTCCTCGCTCATATCCTCAATCGCCACCACAAATTCGTCATTCTTCTTCATCTTTTCAAATCTCCTCTTCCCAAAACCGATGCAAGCCGGAAAACATACCCGGCCCATGCCGTTACCGTATGTTTTCCGGCCCACACACTTTCATTCATTATTATAAAGCCAATTTTTATGTACAGCGCGTTCTACAATTCCGTCGTCTTTCTAATATTCGTCTCCAGCAGCCGGTTATACCCCAGCCACCCCGTATTCTCGCCGCCTGCGTTTAACGCCTCGATCATGGTCTCCATCTTCGCGTCCGTGTTGTCCGCGAAATTTAGGGCCAGAGCTTCCAGCAGCGCCGGTTTCTTCGGCGAGCCGTACTCCAGCTCCCCGTGGTGGGCCAGAATACAGTGCTTCAGCTCCACCGCCGTCCGCTCCGGGAATCCCGGGATCGCGCGGATCATGCGCCCCACCATCTCAGTTCCGATAATAATATGCCCTAAAAGCTGCCCGTCGTCCGTATAGTCATTCTCCGGAAATGTTGACAGCTCCCGCGTTTTTCCCAAATCATGGAAAATCGCCGCTGTGATCAGCAGATCCCGGTTCAACTGCGGATAATACCCCGCATAATAATCGCACAGCTTTACCACGCTCAGCGTGTGCTCCAGCAGTCCGCCCACAAAACCGTGGTGTACGCTCTTAGCCGCGGAATGGAACTTGAAGGCCTTGGCAAATGCCGGGCTCTCCACAAAAAACTTGCTCAGAAGCTGGTTCAGATGAGGATTCTTCACGCTGGCGATGAAGCCCAGCAGTTCCTCGTACATCTTGTCGATATTTTTCTTTGATACAGGCAGGTAATCCGCCTCCACGTACTCCCCCTCGGACGCCCGGCGGATCCGCCGCACGTTCAGCTGGTGGGAATTCTGGAACAGGGTCACATCCGCTTCCACGTGCACGTAGTCCATGGTCTCAAATTCGCCCACTCCCGGGGAATTTAAATCCCAGATCTTGGCATCGATGGTACCCGTCTTGTCCTGCAACACCAGATTGCCGTATTCCTTACCGTTCTTGGTCACGGCGATCTGTTTGTTCTTGCACAGGTACACATCCGTGGTGTGCATACCCTCCCTGAGTGTATCAATATATTTCATTATTTTGATTCCTTTCCAAATCTCTTTTTTATGTCAACTCATTGGCCGGCCCGGCAACAGCCCGTTCCAACGCCATTTTACCTCGCCCCAATGGTCACCGGATACTCAATTTCCTTATAGGAGTCCTTCCCGTTCCGCTGTACCGCAACGTTCACCTTGTCCCCCGGCTTCAAGGATTCTACCTGATTCTGGAAATCCTTCATGGTGTTGGTCTTGGAGCCGTTGATCCAGGTAATGATGTCGCCCGGCTGGATTCCCGCGTTGTACGCAGGGCTGTCCGCAATGCAATCGGTCACGTAAATCCCCTGGGGAAGCCCGCTCTCCTCCATGGCGGAGTTCACCTCCTGCCCACGGATTCCAAAATATGGGGCCGCGAAGCCGTTGCTCAGGTTCTGAAGCACGCCTTTATAGTCGGAAATGGACGCGATGGTGGTCATGTTGCACTCGTCTTCCCGGTCATATTTGTCCGTCACCCAGCCGATCAGCTGGCCGTTGGTATTGAGGATAAAGGTCCCCATCCCGGAATTGGACTGTACATCCGAGTAAAACACCCTTGAGATGCCGTCCACCGCCTGGACGCTTTTCACCACATAGGACACGAAACCGTAGTCCGTGGAATGAACGATCCCCGCAGGTCCGCCCACGGCGATCACCATGTCGCCCTGCTTCACGGAGTAGGAATTGCCCAATTCCACCTGGGTCAGCTTCTTGGTCTGGTCGTTTGTGAGCGCAGACAGCTCGATGCTGACCACCGCCATGTTGGCCACGGTGTCCCGCTGCTTTATCTTGCCCGGCACCACCGTGCCGTCCTGAAATACCACCTCAATGGAGTCCGCCGCCTCAATCGCTTCCTCCGGCGTGAGAATTAGAGCTTCCGTCTTGGTCTTGGCGATCAGAACCCCGGCGTACTGCCCGGTGGTCTCGATGGGATTGTCAAACCAATCCACCTGGTGCTGAATGGAGTGAACCGCCACAACGCCCTTGCCCACCTCCGTGGCAACAGAGCGCAGACTGCCGTACATGGTGTTTAAATCGTCCACCGTGTACTGATAATTTTCCATCTCAGATTTGACGATCTGCGAAATCGGCTCCGTCTCCTTGGGCGGCTGGCTGACCGCCTGCGTGGTCTCCACCGGCGCTGCGGTGGTGGTCTCAAGCTCGTCCTTGGGTATGGTGATCTGACTGCTCTCCTCCGGCTGCTCCTGGCCCAGATACCGCTCCGCCAGGGGCTTGGACACCACAAAACAAACAGCCGCCAGCACGCCGAACAAAACCCCGCAGAAAGCAGTCAGCAAAATGCGTCTGGCAATCTGCCGTTTGGACAGAGGCTGGCGGACAATCTTTTCATTGATAAAACGGTGAGGCTTGTCCCCATTCTTTTCCGGCATAGAACCCCTCCCTGTCAAGAATCTGGTATGCTCAAAAAACCCACATATCCCTATTATACGTTTCTTCCACTCTTTATGCAAGCTCGTAAATATGAAAAGATATTAAAAATGATAGTAAATATCCGATTTTATGATATACTGTATATGGCGCTTTGCGCCAAAAAAGCTCCGCCAAACCACGCAAATTATACGTTTATTATAGGTGAAATTCATGAATCAAAAAGCATTAAAAACTTTGGAATACCATAAAATCATCGCCCAGCTCACCGAGTACGCGGCCTCCCCCCTGGGAAAGGCCCTCTGCGCGGCGTTAGAGCCCTCCTCGGACCTGGAGGAGATCCGCACCTGGCAGCAGCAGACCACGGACGCGGTCAACCGGGTGCGCTTAAAGGGCACGGCCTCCTTCTCCGGAGTCCGGGACATCGGCGATTCCTTAAAACGCCTGGAGATCGGCAGTTCCCTAAGCATCCCGGAGCTGCTCTCCATCAGCTCCCTGCTCACCTGCGCCGCCCGTGCCAAGGCCTACGGCCGTCACGAGGACGTGGATGAGGAAAATGACGACCTTGCCGACTCCCTGGAGCCCATGTTCGCGGCCCTGGAGCCGTTAACCCCGCTGAATCAGGAGATCAAGCGCTGTATCCTCAGCGAGGACGAGGTGGCGGACGACGCCAGCCCCGGGCTCTCCCACGTGCGCCGGGCCATGAAGCTGGCCGCGGACAAGATCCACACCCAGCTGAACTCCATTTTGAATTCCAACCGCACCTATTTGCAGGATGCGGTGATTACCATGCGCGACGGCCGCTACTGCCTGCCCGTCAAATCCGAGTACAAGAACCAGGTTCCCGGCATGGTTCACGACCAGTCGGCCACCGGCTCCACCCTGTTCATTGAGCCCATGGCCATTGTGCGCTTAAACAACGAGATCCGCGAGCTGGAAATCCGCGAACAGAAGGAGATCGAGGCAGTGCTGGCGGATTTAAGCAACCAGGCCGCTCCCCACTGCGAGGACCTGGCCATCGACATGCAGCTCCTGGCCCAGCTGGACTTCATTTTCGCCAAGTCCGCCCTGGCCCGGCACTACCGCTGCAGCGCCCCGGTGTTTAACGACCGCGGCTACATCCACATCAAGGACGGCCGCCATCCGCTTTTAGACCCCAAGACCGTGGTCCCCATAAGCGTCTGGCTTGGCAAGGATTTCGACCTGCTGATCGTCACCGGCCCCAATACGGGCGGCAAAACGGTCTCCTTAAAGACCGTGGGCCTGTTCACCCTTATGGGCCAGGCAGGACTCCACATTCCCGCCTGGGAGGGCTCCGAGCTTGCAGTGTTCGACCAGGTATTTGCGGACATCGGCGACGAGCAGAGCATCGAGCAGAGCCTGAGCACCTTCTCCGCCCACATGACCAACATCGTGCGGATTCTGGGCGAGGCGGATTCCCGGTCCCTGTGCCTCTTCGACGAGCTGGGCGCGGGCACGGACCCCACCGAGGGAGCGGCCCTGGCCATCGCCATTTTAAGCTTCCTGCACAACATGAAATGCCGCACCATGGCCACCACCCACTACAGCGAACTGAAGGTATTCGCCCTCAGCGCTCCCGGCGTGGAAAATGCCAGCTGCGAATTTAACGTGGAAACCTTACAGCCCACCTACCGCCTGCTGATCGGCGTTCCCGGCAAGAGCAACGCCTTCGCCATTTCCAGCAAGCTGGGGCTGCCCGACTATATCATCGACGACGCCAAAACCCACCTGGAGGCCAAGGACGAATCCTTTGAGGACCTGCTCTCCAGTCTGGAAAAAAGCCGTCTGACCATCGAGAAGGAACAGGAGGAATTAAAGGCCTACAAGGACGAGATCGCCCAGTTGAAGGCCCGCCTGACCCAGAAGGAGGAGCGCCTGGACGAGCGCAAGGATAAGCTGCTCAAAAATGCCGCCGAGGAGGCCCAGCGGATTCTCCGGGAAGCCAAGGAGACGGCGGATCAGACCATCAAGCAGATCAACAAGCTCTCCGCGGACTCCGGCCTGAACAAACAGCTGGAAGCCCAGCGCGCAAAGCTGCGCGAGAAATTAAAGGAGGCCGACGACAAGCTGGCCATCAAGGCCAAAGGCCCCAGCCAGCCCATTTCCCCCAAGAAGCTGAAGGTCGGGGACGGCGTCAAAGTCCTGTCCATGGGCCTCAAAGGCACGGTCAGCACCCTGCCCAACGCCCGGGGCGACCTCTATGTGCAGATGGGCATTCTCCGCTCCCTGGTCAATGTAAAGGACCTGGAGCTGCTGTCCGAACAGGACATCACCGGGCCTTCCATCCCGTCCTCCGGCGGGGGCAAATTCTCCGGCAAGGGGCGCGGCACCGGAAGCAGCAATATCAAAGTATCGAAATCGGCCTCCATTTCCCCGGAGGTGAACCTGATCGGCATGACAGTGGACGAGGCCATGCCCGTGATGGAAAAATATCTGGACGACGCCTACCTGGCCCACCTCACCACGGTCCGCGTGGTTCACGGCCGCGGCACCGGGGCGCTGAAAAATGCCGTCCACACCCGGCTCAAAAAGCTAAAATATGTAAAAGAATTCCGCCTGGGCGTCTTTGGTGAAGGAGATTCCGGCGTGACCATCGTAACATTTAAGTAACCGCCAGACAGCATGTTTTAAGGAGGAGTAAATTATTATGGCAGAAAAACAGAGGATTCTGATTGTGGACGACGACGCGAACATCGCGGAGCTGATCTCCCTCTATCTGATGAAAGAATGTTATGAAACTATGATCGTCGGGGACGGCGAAGAAGCCCTGCGGGTATTTCCCGATTTCAAACCCAATCTGGTCCTGCTGGACCTGATGCTCCCCGGTATGGACGGCTACCAGGTGTGCCGGGAGCTGCGCACCTCGTCCCAGGTGCCCATTATCATGCTCAGCGCCAAGGGCGAAATCTTCGACAAGGTTCTGGGCCTGGAGCTGGGCGCGGACGATTACATGATCAAGCCCTTTGACTCCAAGGAGCTGGTGGCCCGCGTCAAGGCGGTGCTGCGCCGCTATCAGGTGGCTCCCGCTCCCGCCCCCTCCGCCTCCGAGCAGCAGGGCGAGTACGTGGAGTACCCGGACCTGATCGTGAACCTGACCAACTACTCCGTGATCTACCGCGGCCATTCCGTGGAAATGCCCCCCAAGGAGCTGGAACTGCTGTATTTCCTGGCGGCCTCGCCCAACCAGGTATTCACCCGCGAGCAGCTTCTGGACCATATCTGGGGTTACGAGTACATCGGCGACACCCGCACCGTGGACGTACATATCAAGCGTCTGCGGGAGAAGATCAAGGACCACGCCAACTGGGCCATCACCACGGTGTGGGGCATCGGTTACAAATTCGAGGTAAAGCGGTAAGCCTGACGGCAAATACCCCCGGCCGGACGATCCGCGGCAAACAAAACTACAGGCGAACGGCAGGCGGCCCCCATGGGCTGCACCTGCCGCTCTTCAGAATCAATAAGGCGGGATTCCCAACGGATCCCGCCTCACCTGTTTTATCTCTGCCTTTACGCTGTCCCGGCCATCCCGGCTGTTCCACCGTCAAAACGGCCGGACCGCCGCCTGGGAATCCGCGCCAAGTTCCGCCACGGTTTCCCAGGCCGGCCCGGTGGCCCCGATCTGTTGATTCATAATCTCAGTACCGTACTGGCTCATAAAAGAGCCGAATCCGATGAGCGCCATAATCAAGAAAGCGATCCCGATCAGGGATGTGACGATGCCCGCAATCGCCATCCCCTGGCCTGCCTTCTGCTTCACCAGTACCACAATTCCCAGAATCAGGCCGATCACACAGGGAATAATCCCGATCACCAGGCAGGACAGCACCAGGCCCACAATTCCCAGAACCATGGACGCAATCGCCATTCCCTTGCTCTGCTTTACCATTTCCTCCATCTCATTACCTCCAGTTTCGGTTTGATTCATATTGATTTATTGTACCAAATGCAGCGAAAAAAGTAAATGTAAAAAGCCGGCCCGCATCTTCATTTACAGGGACACCGGACCGTGTTATGATAGAGGGGCGGGGCCGCGGCCCTGGAATCCCACAGTAAAACACCAGGAGGATCAACCATGATATCTTATCAGAATCTTTATAATAACTCCAATATGATACAGATCGCCGAGCGCGGAAACATAAAAGTATTCGAGCATCAGCGCGATTTAAGCGTCACCCCAGGTTCCGCCATGAACGCCTACTTTGCCGCTGAGATGAACATCCGCAAGCGCCAGGTGCTGATTGAGCTGAAAAACAGCGGTTTCACCGTCCAGGCCGGCGCCATGCAGTGGACCGCCGGAAACGTGAAAATGGGGTCCGGCATCAAGGGGGTGGGAGACTTTTTCGGCAAAGCCATCGCTTCCAAGGTGACCAAGGAGGCCGCCGTCAAGCCGGAGTACACCGGAACGGGCCTGATCATGCTGGAGCCCACCTACAAGTACATTCTTCTGGAGGAAGTGTCCGAGTGGGGCAGTCTGGTGCTGGAGGACGGTTTATTCCTGGCCTGCGACTCCGGGATCAAACAGAATGTGGTGGCGAGATCCACCCTGTCCTCAGCGGTGGCCGGAAAAGAGGGACTTTTCAACCTCTGTCTCAGCGGCAGCGGTATGGCCGTCCTGGAAAGCCCGGTGCCCCGTGACGAGCTGATTGAGTTTAATCTGCAGGACGACGAGGTGAAGATCGACGGCAACATGGCCATCGCCTGGTCCAATTCCTTAAAGTTCACCGTTGAGCGCTCCTCCAAATCCCTGATGGGCTCCGCGGTCTCCGGCGAAGGCCTGGTTAACGTGTACCGCGGCACCGGAAGAATCCTCATGGCACCCACCGAGTAAGCGGGATTTTCCGACACGCACAGTTTCGAGGTATAACAATGACACATTCCCTTTATTCAAAATTCATTCTCGGCTACCTGGTGTTCGGCCTTTTGGGCTTTGTTTTCATCGCCACCTTTTCCTCCCGCATGACGCGGGATTACCTGATCCAGAGCCGGGCCAATACGCTGTATGACGAGGCCTGCCTGATCGCGTCCTCCTACAGCACCATGTATCAGGGGCAGCCCCAGGACCTCTCCGACGCCTCCCCCCAGCTGCGGGCCGTGGCCCAGTTTCTGGGTGCCGAGGTCATGGTGGTGAACCGCCAGGGCACCATTATCGTGGACAGCACCGGCGGCTCGCGGGTGCACACCGTGATCGACAATTTCGATCCCACGGCCATCGGCAACCGTTCCTACTCCATCGGGCGCTACAACAGCCTGTTCGCCGAGGACGTGCTCAGCGTTTCCGCCCCCATTACCGGGAATTACAACACCTACGGTTATGTGCTGATCCACCTGCCCATGAGCCAGGTGAAGGACGCGCAGAACGGGGTTTTGAACATTCTCTACATCACCTCGTTTCTGATCTTCGTGCTGTCCTCCATCATTTTGCTGGTGTTCACCAAAACCGTTTATCTGCCCCTGCGCAAGATCACGGTGGGCGCCAACGAGTACGCGGCCGGGAACCTGGACTACCGCATCGCCGTGCACACCCACGATGAGATGGGTTATCTGGCCAACACCCTGAATTACATGTCCGACGAGCTGAACAAGATGGAGGAATACCAGAAAAACTTCATCGCCAACGTCTCCCACGACTTCCGCTCCCCCCTGACCTCCATCAAAGGGTATCTGGAGGCCATTCTGGACGGCACCATTCCGCCGGAGATGTACGGGAAATACCTCTCCCGTGTGATCTCCGAGACCGAGCGCCTGCACAAGCTGACCGAAAGTATGCTCACCCTCAACTCCCTGGACAACCGGGGCTACCTGTCCCGCTCCAATTTTGACATCAACCGGGTGATCAAGGACACGGCCGCGTCCTTTGAGGGAACCTGCGACAACAAAAATATTGTCTTTGACCTGACCTTCTCCGATAATATTCAGATGGTCTACGCGGACCTTGGGAAAATACAGCAGGTGCTCTACAACCTGATCGACAACGCGATCAAGTTCAGCCACCACGATTCCACCATTTACATCCAGGCAAACAGCCGCTACGAAAAGATTTTCATCTCCGTAAAGGACACCGGCATCGGCATCCCCAAGGACAGCCTGAAGAAAATCTGGGAGCGTTTTTACAAAACCGATCTCTCCCGCGGCAAGGATAAACGGGGCACCGGGCTCGGACTTTCTATCGTAAAGGAGATTATACAGGCCCATGGGGAAAATATCGACGTGGTCAGCACTGAGGGCGTTGGGACCGAGTTCATTTTCTCCCTGCCCCGCTCTACCAATTTATAAGTTATTTTCCGAACCTTCAGAGATTTGTAAAGAATTCTCTCCCAATATTTGCTATAATTAAGGAAACGTATCTCTCATCGACAGCCTGTGGCTGCCGACAATGTATAATTGAGGAAACGTATCTCTTATCGACAGCCTGTGGCTGCCGACAATGTATAATTGAGGAAACGTATCTCTTATCGACAGCCTGTGGCTGCCGACAATGTATAATTGAGGAAACGTATCTCTCATCGACAGCCTTTGGCTGCCGACAATGTATGATTAAGGAAACGTATCTCCTCTTATCGACAGCCTGCGGGTGCCGACAATGTATATCAAAGAAACGTATCTCCTACCGACAGCCTTTGACTGCCGACAATGTACCAAAAAAGCAACATAATGTTCGCAGACAGCTGCAATTCAGAAAGGGAAAGGTTATGTGTATGAAACAGATTAAAAAGGCAATATCCGCGTTTTTGGCGACGGCGCTCCTGGCCACCATGCTGCCGGGGACCGCATTGGCGGAAAGCCGCACGAAGATTGGCAAGGTGAATCTGGAGGTTCACTCGCGCATCCGCATCGGTGACAGCAGCGAGGATGTGACTGTGACCACGGACAATGGGTACTGTTTTGTGGACGGCGTGGAAGTGACCAACAGCGACGGCGACGACTGGAGCCGCTCCAAACCGCCCATCATTGAAATCACCCTATCCGCCGACAGCGACGACTACTATTTTAACAGCACCTCCAAGAGCAATTACAAGATGAAAATGTACGGAGGAAGCTACGAGGACATCAAGGTTCTGGACGTTCGCTATGAGAGCGGCAGCGACAAGACCGTGGTCATCGTGAAGGCCCGATTTGTATACGACAAGGACAACGACACCGGCTCCGTGGCCGCCCCCACAAATGTGGACTGGTCCACCAGTCACGACGGTTTCGGCTACTGGGAGGAGGCTCCGGAAGCCAAATACTACCAGGTACAGCTCTTAAAGAACGGAAGCGTCACCGGCAGCACCTACTCCGCCCAGAACCCCCAGTACCAGTTCGCTGGCATGATCACGGAATCCGGCTCCTACCGGTTCCGGGTGCGCTCGGTGGAAACCGGAACCAATTCCAAGAGCGATTGGGTCACCTCCGGCACCTGGTCCGTCTCCGCGGAGGAGGCCGCCCAGCTTGTCTCCAAGTCCGGCTCCTGGCAGAAGGCTGCTGACGGCGTCAGGTCCTGGTGGCGCTACAATGACGGTTCCTATCCCGCCTCCCAGTGGCTGCCCATCAATGGGTCCTGGTATTACTTCGACGCGGAAGGCTACATGTGCACCGGCTGGCTGGAATTAAATGGAACCTACTATTACCTGGATCCCGTCACCGGCGCCATGTGGGCGAACCAGCGCACGCCGGACGGATATTGGGTTAACGGGGACGGAGTGTATGTGCCCGGCCAGTAGGCAGAACGGAAACGCGCCGGCCAGGGAAATGTTTTTGAGCGGCGATTCCAGAAAAACAATATGGAAATAATGACAAAGTCCGGGGCGGGTCCCCGGACTTTTGTTGAATGCAATGGGCCGCAATAACAAAGGCAGAAGGTCATCTGCGACCTCCCGCCTTCACTCTTTTCACACGCTCTCTACAGAATCAACCGCGCCGCGCCGTAAATCCCCGCGTCATTTCCCAGGGTAGCCAGCCCGATCTTCGCCTTAAACTTGGAAATCGGCGTAAAGTAATCATAATACTTAAATACCCGGTCCACCAGAAATTGTCCAGCTCTGGACACGCCGCCGCCGATTACAAAGATCTCCGGGTCCACGATCAGCGCCGCCTGTCCCAGGGCCAGACCCAGATACCGGGCCACCACCTCGAACACCTCGTCGGCCAGCTCGTCCCCGGCCTTGGCCGCATCCAACACGTCCTTGGCCGTCACGTCGTCCCCGAACTTGCGAAGCATGGAATCCCGGCTGTCCGCGGCCATTTTGCGCCTGGCTTCCCTGGCGATTCCGGTGGCGGAGGCGATCTGTTCCAGGCAGCCGACTCCACCGCAGTTGCAGTGCTCCCACTCGTCGTCCCGCACGTGGATATGTCCGATCTCGCCGCCCAGCCCATGGCGTCCGCTCAAAATCTTCTGGTCCAGAATCACGCCTCCGCCCACTCCGGTTCCCAGGGTGATCATGACAATATCGCTGTAGCCCTTGCCGCCGCCCTGCCACATCTCGCCCAGAGCCGCCACATTGGCGTCATTTCCGCTCTTCACCGGAATTCCGTCCAGCAGTCCGCTGAGCTCTTTCTGGGGATTCACATGGTGCCAGCCCAGATTCACGCACACCTCCACCGATCCGTCCGGCATCACCGGTCCCGGCACGCCAAGCCCTGCGCCGACGATGTCCTTCTTTAAATCCAGCCCCAGACCGGCCAGCTTTTCGCGAATCGACGCCGCCACGTCCGGCAGAATGTATTTCCCGTCCTCTTCCTTGCGGCTTTTGACCTCCCACTTGTCCAGCAGCGTTCCGTCCGTTTCAAACAGGCCCACCTTAACGGTGGTTCCTCCTACATCGATACCGATACATTTCATCCCCATCATTCAGACTCCCTTTCGTTTTGTATTTTAATACTACATTCCACGGCTGTGATTTGTAATATTTTAACAGCGCACGGGCGGAGAATTTCCCCGCCCGGAACGCCTGAATCTACATCGTTCGGCTTACTGCAGCCGGATCTCCTTCATCATCTGCGGCCCCGTGACCAGAAGCGTGCCGGGGAACCGGCCGGCCGATACCTTGGATACCGTGAAATCAAAGCTGCCTGTAAATTTCTGAACTCCGTTCAGATTGAACACCTGGCAGCCGCTGTCATTATAGAGGAGAATCAGATCGCCGTCAATATTAACTCCCGAATATTGGAAATTAAAAGTCTGATCCAGCACAGGCGCGCCGTCCACCCCGTAAATCCGCATGCGGTAGGGATCGCCGCCCTCCACATTGTCCGTGATCACGGCCACATAGCGGTCCGTGTAATAGATCGTGCGGATCTCCTCCTCAATGTTCACCGGCTCACCGGCCTCAGGCTCCGTCTCCACCCGAGTGGAAACGAACACCAGGCCCTTATCGGAAAACAATACGCAGTGGCTTTCGTCCAGGAAACGCACCCGGCCCACCATGCCGTCGTTCAGGGTCTCGGGGTACAGAATTCCCACCACGCGCTTGGGATCATTTTTCCCCAGGCCGAAGTTATAAAAGATCACCTTGCATTTGAGCATGCCTTTGTCCAAATACATAAAGGAGGCCACCAGCTGCGTTCCGTTGGGCGAAAGGCTGATGTCCACCGGATAGCCGTCCTTGGAGAGCAGGGACTTGACGGAGATCTTCAGATCGGAACCGTCCTTGTGAAACATGTTGATGTAGCTGGCCTTGGAATCCTCGGAAAGCGCGGCCACCACGCCCTTGGCGGACACCGCCACCCGCATGATGGGAAGCAGCGACGTGGCTTTTCCCTGGTTTCCGCTCTTGTCGCAGATATAGATGCTCGTCCCCTGCTGGTCCGCCACGGCGGCGAACTCCCCGTTGACCGAGATGATCGGAGACTTCATCTCATAGCTCTGGTTCCAGACCACCTTGCCCTGGGCGTCCAGATAGGAAACGCCATCCTTGGTGTACTTTAAAATGCCGTCGGCAAAATCCACATAGCCGTTGAAATTGCCCTCGCCCTTGGTGACGCCCTCGGTGTCCTCCACGGTAAAGTCCTTTTCCCAGACCACCTGGTAATCCGTATATTCATGATAGATACTGTACCGGTAAATGCACAGGCCCGCAATGGCCGCCAGGGCCAGAAGGATCAGCACAATCCGAATCCGCCTGCGGATTACCTTGCGGTGCGCGTTGTACACCACCTCCCGGCTGTCCTCATCGTCCTCGTCGTAACCGCCCCGTCCGAAGGGTTCGGGATTTGTTTGCACGATCTGGCGCCGCAGCTGCTTTTTTTTGTTTTCCCGGCTCGTCGAACTGGTGTTGTTCATCTCATTATCTCCTAAAAAAGCCCATATATGAGACATTATACAACACTTTTTCACAATCCGCATTACCTTTTTATGAGCCCTCTCCCGCCTGGGCCGTCTTTTGGCCAAGGTTTACGGCACCAGCAGCTTCTGTCCGGCGTAAATGCTATCCTGGTTCTCCAGCCCGTTGACCCGCATGATGTCGTCCAGCTGCCCAATGCTGGAATACAATTTGAAGCAGATTCCGTAGAGTGTATCCCCTGCCTCCACGGTGTAGACCTTGTAGTCCGCAGGAGCCGCCGCGGGAGCCTGGGAGGAGCCGTCCTTGTTGCCGGAGGATTTGTCCGTGGACGTGGAACCGCCGGTGGCCTGTCCGCCGCCGGAAGCTTGGCCGTTGGAACCGCTGGATGAGGCGTTCTGGGAGCTGCCGCTTTGGCCGCCGGTACTGCCGGTGCTCTGGCTGCTGTCGGTGCCCTGACTGCTACCGGTGCTCTGGCTCCCACTGCTACTGCCGCCGCCTTGTCCGCTGCCGCTCTGTCCATTTCCACCCTGGCCGCCTGATGCATCGGAACCGCTCAGCGCATTTCCATTGCCCTGAGTAACTCCCGCCGCTCCCTCACTGTTTCCGGCCGCAGCTTGTCCGGCTCCGGCCGTCCCGCCTGGCGGCATGGTCTCCACCTTGACCGGGGATGGCTGCTCCTTGCCGGACTGAGGCGACTCGTCTCTCCCCGCGCCCATGGGCACCTGCGTCTGAGCCGCCGCGTCCGCGCTCTCATCTGCGGGCGCAGTGGTGGGATAAACCTGCCCCTTGGCCTCCTCGATCACATAATCCGGGCCGTTGGCGTCCACAAAACCCTTGCCCGAGGGGCTTTCCACCTGCTTTCCGCCGGTCAGCACGCTGCCGCCGGGGACAACGGAGGCGATCACGCTCTCCATCCGCTGCATTTTCTGATAATTGTTGAACATAGCCACGCCGCCGGCAAAAACCGTGATGGTCAGCACGCTGCACAGACCGGTCAGGGCGCCCACGGTGCTCCTGTGATGGGTGGCCTCTGCCTTACGCTCGTCCATCCGTTTTCTGAAATCCCGGATCACTTTGTCGTCCACGCCGGTCTCCACCCGCCTGGCCTCGCGCCGCAGCACCATGTAATCCTGCATCATCTGATTCCGCTCATAGAAAATGCTGTGCCCCCGCAGCTTGTAAAAGCCGTCCGAGGACGTTATGTAAATGGCTTCCTCTCCCTCCAGGCCGGAGTTTAAGTACATGAGCTGGTGTTTGCCGGTGAAATACTGTCCGTGCTGCCGCCAATAATTGAGAGGGCTCAGATTACATCCCGGGCTGCCGCAGAGAAACCATCCCTGGACCGTGCGTTTGGGGAACATCTGCTCCACATCCTGGTAGGCCTTTTTCCAGGCTTCCTCGGTAAAGGCCACCTTCTCGCCTTCCTCGGTGACATTTTCCATCTCCAGGGCGCCGTCCACAAACACATAGGGCGTGTCCTCATGCATCTCAACATTTCCCAACAGCAGTCCCACCCGCAGGTCGGAACCGCCCGCCGGGCGAAGCCGTTTCAGATACGAATTTACATAATCTTCCAAATATAATTTCAGAACCTGGTCCCGTTCTCCAATCTGCCGGATATTTTTGGGCAGTTTGGGATAGGGTTCATATAATTCTCCCATAGAATCACCCCACTGTCTTATTCGTAACAGCTCAGACCGTTTACAAGAAAGCTTGACCTGCTTTTTGCGTCAATTTTCCGCCGTCCGGACCATTACTCTTATTTTCTGATCCAAACAAGCTTAGCACATTCTATGGGCGAATTTTGTCAAACGATGACCGCATTTTCCCATAATCGTTCGACAAGAAATATGCTTTCGCAGATGCAGTCCGCCATCTGCATCACCATGGAGAGCCGCACGCTCTGAAGCATCACCGGGTCATAGTTGCCGCAGCCGCCCACGATTCCGGTAATGGAAATATCCCCCACCGCCTCCAGCTCCTTGCTCACGCCCAGCCCCGGCTTTAAAGCGCCCCGCCCAAGGGTTGCGTAGCCCACGTGGTCCGAGCTTCCCACCGAGGCGTCGATGGCCACCACCACGTAATCCGGGTAATTGAGCCGGATATAGCGGGAGTACAAATCCAGGTTCATGGCGTGAACCGGCCGGTCCAGCGTGCCGATCACCGCGGCCCTGCGCAGCTTCCTCGCCCTCAGCTTATGGCCCACCAAGGGGCCTAAGCTGTCCCCGGTGGAGCGGTCGGTTCCGATGCACAGAAACATCACCCCCACCTTCTCCTTGGCGTCCAGCTCCTCCAGAATCAACTGATTCAGCCGGGCCGCAAATACATCGGGCCGGAAATCCTTGCGCGTATTAAAATAGTCGATTGTATCCTGTTTCTGTATACTAAACTGTTTCCATAATTTCATAATAGAGTTGTCCACCTGATGATCCGATTAATTGCTGTGAGTCACCGCCGGCGGGCTCAAGCTTTTTTATAGTATAGGCTCCAACTACGGAAATTATGCCTCCCCGGGCGAAGAATGTAACGACACGCATCGCCGCTTCGGCGGGGTTCGTTTGATCGACAAACTTCCCGTACACAGGCTGTGCCAACGGCATTTTGCAATCAAAAAAGATGGACACCTGCAGGCATCCATCCCTTTTTTTCATCAGAAACAGTGGCTTTTATCAGCTGAACAGCTTCTGGCTGTACACACCGTCCGCAATCAGTTTGCGGATGGCGGCCACCACCGCCGCCTTGTCTTCCTTGTAGGTCACGCCGAACCATTTGTCCGGGGTGTTAAGCACACGCACACGGGCCTTGCCGGACTGAACCATCTCGTCGATGATCCGGGGCAGAAGGTACTCTGATTTCACATCTCCCTCTTTTAAATGATCCAGGAATTCCGGGAATCCCGTTTCCAGCTCCTCCAGGAATTTCACCGGCAGCCCCCACATGTTCATGGAAACCGGCTGGGACGGGCTCACGGTCACAGGGTTGCCCTGTTCGTCCTCCGCCTTCAGTCCTTCCTCCGTCATGCGGATGTTGTACGTCTCGTTGACCGTCTCAAGATAGCCGTCCGCCCCGGCCCGGCACACGCCGCGGGTCACGCTGCCGTTGTCGCTCAGGGTGTTGGACAGAATGAAGCCGCCCATACAGATATCGTACACATCCCCGCTCTCGTCCATCTCGCTCACCATGTAGTCGTGGATCAGGCGGAAGCCCTCCTTGCCGTAATAATCGTCCGCGTTGATCACCAGGAACGGGCAGTTCACCAGGCCCTTGACCATAAGAACGGCCTGGCCGGTCCCCCAGGGCTTGGTGCGCCCCGGCGTCACCTCATAACCTGCGGGCAGGGCATCCAGCTCCTGGAACGCGTACTCCACCTTTGCAATTTTCTCGATGCGGTCGCCGATGATCTCCTTAAAATCCTTCTCCAGATCCCTGCGGATGATGAATACCACCTTGTCGAATCCCGCCTCCAGAGCGTCGTGGATGGAGTAATCCATAATGATCTCCCCGTTTGGCCCCACAGGCTCCAGCTGCTTGATCCCGCCGCCGAACCGGCTGCCGATGCCGGCCGCCATTATCACTAATGCTGTCTCTTTCATTTTCCTGTATCTCCTCTTTTAAAAACTGACTATAATATAGCACAGGAGGAGGGAAAAGGCAAACGGCTAATTCCCAAACACCACATCCTCCGCCAGTCTCCCCAGCACCTTCCCGCACCTTCTCACATCCTCAAAGGGTACAGACTCATTGGGCTTGTGGGCCAGTTCCAGGCTGCCGGGGCCGTAGGACATGCAGTTTTTGTTGCCCAGGGTTCCGGCGATCACCGCGGTGTCCGTGTATCCGTTGAAGGAGCCGACCTCCGCCTCCCGCCCAGTTACCCCCAGCGCAGCCCGGCGCAGAGCGGCCAAAAGGGGCGACTGATCATCCTTCTCCACATAAGGCCGGTCCCCGGTGACCACGTAGCTTCCCTTCACCCCTGGAATCTCCGCTTCCGCCGTCCGGACCGCTTCGTCCATGATCCGCTTTGCGGCCGCCGTATCCGTGGGCGGCACCAGACGCATATCGATCCACACCCGGCAGCGGTCCGGCACCACGTAGGGCCGGTAGCCGCCCTCGATCTGGCCGAAAGTCACGGTGGAGATTCCCAGGTCGTGGTGGGCCGGGCAGTCCTTGATCCTCCTGCGGATCAAGCTTACGGCCTCGGCCATGGCCGCGATGGCGTCCGCGCCCTTCCAGGGATTGCTTGCGTGGGCGGTGATTCCCTCCATGGTCAGTTCAAACCACAGCCGCCCCTTGTGGGCCACCTGGATCTGCCCGTCCGTGGGTTCGGTGTCCAGATACCAATCCTGTTTTGTGGCCCAGCCCCAGCGGATAGCCGCCTCCACGCCCCGCATGAAATCCTCCTCGTCCACGGTTCCGATGAACACCAGGGGCCGCACGGGCCGCATGCCCTGTCCCACCTTTTTCAGAATCCCGGAAAACGCCGTCAGCGCGCAGGCAAGTCCGCTCTTCATGTCGCAGGCTCCCCGCCCGTACAGACGCCCGTTCTCCGTCACCGCCCCCAGCGCCGGGCGCGCTTCGTCCCAGCCGTCCCCCAGCATCACGGTGTCCATGTGGCAGATAAAAGTCAAAGCCGGGCCGGGCTTCTCCCCTGGAATCCGGGCCATCACGTTGTAGCGTCCCGGCAGGGCCTCACGACGGCAGAGCAGAATTTTGCCGTTTTTCCGGTCCGCAGCAGCTTCCGCCCCCCGGCTGGCCCGGCCTTCCGCCCCTCGTCCGGCCCCGCTTTCCGCGCTCTCATCCGC
>OJKJ01000326.1_pt1 | contig 29776 bp, 31 predicted proteins | sample 1596491 | NCBI WGS metagenome assembly OJKJ01 (sample SAMEA4350160, study PRJEB24818) | metagenome | biome: human; feature: gut; material: faeces | place: Denmark | collected 2013-09 | reverse complement strand
ATACCAGTTTTTCGTCAAGCTACTTTCGGGACCAGGTCCTTTTTCCCAACCGGAAGCAGCTGCAGCGCTCTCTTTTTTCATTGAAGTGACCGGCGGCGTAGGAGACGCTGCAAAATTCCAGGTTTCTCCTCTGTTCTATGCATTTGGGCTTGCCTTTGCCGGTCTCTGCGTCCATCTTCAAGTCTTCTCCTTCTTTGAAGAATTCCCGGTTTCCAAATGCAAGTTTTTCCTTTTTCGCTTTCTTCACGGCTTTTTGGCGGCAGGTATTTATTCTCTCTTATCCCGGGTTTTTCCGTCAGCTGTAAACACAGCAGTACTTTCCGGCAGCCCTGTTGCCATTTCCGGCGGCCTGAGCGCCACTGTAGCAGGCGCCCTTTCTTTGCTGCTCCTGTGTTCCGCCTTCCTGCTGCTTTTGGGACGTGATTGCGAAACTAGACAGACTGTGATAAAATAAAGGACAACAAAGACAGATCGGAGAGACAGAGATGTTCAGGAAAAAGAAAAAGCCGCTGTTCGGGGCAAATATTCAGCCGGACTGCAGCTATTGCGAAAATAACATCGGAACAGAAACAGTTCCTGTTTGCGCTCTGCGCTGCAAAATGAGCGACGGGATCTGTAAAAAATACAGTTATGATCCTCTTATGCGCGAGCCAAAAGCCTCCCCGCCTCTGCGCGCCGGACAATATACGGCAGATGATTTCAAGCTCTGAAGAAACAGAGTGCTTGAAACCGCCACCTTGACTGAAAGAAGGAACCTGCTTGATAGCAGGTTCCTTCTTTCAGCTATTTCCTATTCTGTTTGCTCGAAGCAGGTATTCTCTGGCCTCTTGCTCATTTCGAAATTCCGGCCTTCTGCCGGTAAGGTATTCTGCCGCTTCTTCCCATTCCGAAAGAGGCCAATCCCGCAGAACTCCTATGCCATTGTGAAAACTGGAAGACCCCACGTATCCAGGCAAATCAGACAGATAATCACAGCCGGTTTTTTCGGCCAGCTCATCCAGCAGAGATTTCTCTTTCTCCAGCTTCATGCGCTATATACTGCCTCCTTTCTCCTTCTCATAGAGGGTATATCCGAAACGTCCCCGCTCCTTCGTTTGATAGAGCGCAGCATCTGCGTGCTGGTACAGTGTTTTGAAATCTGTTCCATCTTTCGGCGCAAACGCAACGCCGATACTTGTACTCATCTGCCAGCTCTTCTCCCCCTCTATGTAGAGACGGTTCAACGCATCGACCAGTTCTCTGGCCTTATTCTCCGCCCAAACTTCTTCCTTCACTGGCAGAAAAACCGCAAATTCATCTCCGCCCAATCGACCCAACAGGTCTGCCTCCCGGAAATGAAGCCTCAGCGTTTTGGTAAATTCCCGGATAACCCCGTCGCCAAACGCATGGCCGAAACAATCATTTGCCTGTTTAAAATGATCGATATCAAAGATAAAGAAAGCGTATTGCCTGTTTGAATTCTGCTGTAGACATGACTCTATTTGATGCTGTGTGGCCGTTTTAGTAAGCAGGCCTGTCATTTCGTCGGTCTGTGCCAGTTCCTGCATCCGGTATTCCTTTTTCTTTTCCGTATCGATATTCTGCCGGTATGTCAACATGTGCAACGATTGATCATTTTCCCAGATGATCAGCCGGGCTGTAATCCGCATCCAATAATAGTCTTGCCCATTTTGGCTGATCATAAACTCATATTTCAGAGTGTCTCTGCCTTCCTGATAGGCTTTTTGCACGTTTTCTGGAGAAAACATGGCAACATAGCCTGCTCGGAACTCCTTTTTAATCTGTTTGTCTGCAATGATATGCAGCGCCTTGTCAAAAGGAGTACCGGGAGGTGCGCCTAAACTTTCAAAATACTGCTCTGTGCTCCGGTTTGCAGGCCTGTTATGTGTGATATCCAGTTCATAGATGTTTTCATAGAGTTCTTCCGTGGCGCGTTCAAACATGGTTCTTCTCTCTTGCTCTACCGACTGCGTCAGCGAAACAATCTGCCTGTTAAACGACCGCATTACATGAGTGATCACATAAAGAATCACGCCGATGATAAGAAGAATTACCAAAACTGTATAAATCAGCTGCCGGTTGAGATCTCTCATCAGGAAACTGGTATCCCGCTCTACCACCAGATGCCATTGCAGTTCCGGCAAGTATCTGGCAACCACGTAGTCTCGCTTGGCGCCTGTTTCGTCTGTATTCCAGAAACTGTTGGCTATTCCGGCCTCCTTCCAGGAAAGGATCGTCCGGCACGCCTCTTCCCCATAGTTATCTATTTCGAAAAGGTTTCTTTCCTCAAATCCTGTATATTCCGTAGAGATTTCAATGGTCCCGGCATTGTTAATCAAGTACGCATTGACGCCAAAATCATCCTGATACTGCTGCAACATTCCCTGAAGGGAATCAATGCGTACGCCAACTCCCACAGCGCCCAACAGATTTCCGGAACTGTCCTTGATCTTACAGTTGACAAATACCGTGATCTCGTTTTCCGCCCCTGCTACCTCGTCATTATCCACGTTCATACTATATTCTTCTTTAGAATTCAGCAGGCCGTCATAATACCAGGCATTCTCCGGATCTCCCTTAACCAAAACACGGTCTAACCCATTGAAATTATAGTACCGTCCGGTGGCAGCAGAAACCAGAAAAACAGAGTCATAACCATATTTTGCCTGATACCCCTTGAGGTATTCTCGCAGAATATCAATATAGCCGGCCTCCTCCAAATGCCCTTCTTCCCGAGAGAGATAATCCTTCAGAAGACTGTCATTCGCCATGGTAAGCGAGACGTTCACAGGCTTTGTGAACGTACTGCTCATCTGGTAATAGACCCCTTCTGACGTCAGTCTGGATACCTGTTCGATGTTTTCAATGGAGGCACTGTAATTCGCCTGATAGCTGAGAACAGCTGTCACCAGAAAACCTGCAACGATAATAAGGCAGACAAGAATATTCGTGCGAAGCAAAATGTTTTTTTTCATGGAATTTGCAGCTCCTATCATTTGGGCTGTACTGCCTGATCATCGCTTGGCTGCCTGAAACTCAGGAAAGCCTAACCAGCGGATACTACGGTTTTAGCCTGGCGCGCAGCGCCTTTATCTTGATCCCTTGCGCAGAAAACATCTGCTCGTGTTCTGTAGTCAGATTTTCCGGATCCCGCTCTGCCAGAAGATCCTGGGAATCAAAAAAGATTTCCAGACCTGCTTCAGCGAAATACCGCTTGGTAGCAAGGTAAAGATCATTGTTATCCGTCTTGAACCATATTTCCCCATCCGGATCTAACAGCGTCTTGTATGTTTCCAGCTGGCGGGTGTGAGTGAGCCTTCGTTTATGTGCCCGTGCACAGGGCCAAGGATTGCAGAAATTTACGTAAATTCTCCTGATTCCTTCCCCGGCCGAAAAAACATCCTGCAAACGTTCAATGTTATAGGAACAAAGCGCTATGTTGTCCGGTTCTTCATCACCATAGGCAGCGGCAATATTCCTGCGCCCCACTCCCAGAATGTCACAGCTGATATCTATGCCGATCCAGTTTACTTCCCGGTTTTGACGGGCCGCTTCAGCCAGGAAAACACATTTTCCGCAGCCCAGATCCAAATAGATAGGCCGTTTATTTCCGAAACACGTCATCCAATTTCCCCTGTGCGCCTGTGGTTCAGCTATGAAATAGGAACAAGCACTCAATTCTGGTCTGGCCCACGTTTTTTTCCGAATTCTCATATTAAAACTCTATTGAAACGCAGGCCCGTCAAGGATTCCGTGACCTTTTTCAAAACCTGCGATTTCCTTTCATTCTTATTTCCTTTTTTGATACCGCTTTCACGGCAAGACTGGTATCGGTTTTTTCAGTGTATCACAAAATCGCGGATAGTTGAAGTCTTTTTCGAAACTGCTCAATCATCACCCCAGTTTTCACACAATCTCCTTTTCATCCGCTCAGTCCAGCTTTTCTTTCTCGGGCATAGCTTGAACCCGGAAGCAATCCGTAGTAAAATAGTTTCATGAAAGCACGCATATTTCAGTTGAGAAAGGCGGTTCTTGGGATGGGAAAAAGCGCAATTGTTTTGGAGGGAGGCTCCCTTCGATGCATGTTTTCTGCAGGTGTTACGGATGTGATGATGGAGCAGGGCATTGAGTACGATGGATTGTTCGGCGTATCAGCGGGCGCCCTCACAGGTGTAAACTTTGTTTCCCGACAGATTGGCCGGACCGCCAAGATCAATTTGGATTTCGTCAACGACAAGCGTTATTTGGGTGTGCGTAACCTGATATTCCATAAAAGTATCTTTAATTTTGATTTTCTATTTAATGAGGTCAGCGACACTCTGCTGCCGCTGGATCGGAAAGCCTTTCACCAATCTCCCTGCAGATATACGGCAGTCTCCACCAGCTGTCTCACCGGAAAACCAGTGTACAGTGAAAAGGAAACAAGTTCCGATATCTATGCAGCCATACGGGCCAGCGCCAGCATGCCCCTGCTTTCTCCTATGGTGCTGGTGGAAGGGGTCCCCTGCCTGGACGGCGGTATTTCTGTAGCGATCCCTTATCAAAAAGCGATTGAGGAGGGCTACGATAAAATTGTGGTGGTCACTACCCGGGAACATGGTTTCCGTAAACCCCAGGTATCCCGCCCCATGGCCCGCATGTATGCCCGCTATTATGGGAAATACCCCAACTTAGTACGCTGTCTGGTGGACGTTCCACGCATGTATGCCAAAGAACTGGACGAAATTGACCGTCTGGAGGCCCAGGGAAAATTGTTTGTAATCCGTCCACCCAAACCCGTAACAGTTTCCCACACAGAAAAGGATACCAAGAAACTCCAGGCCCTATATGAGGAAGGGCAGGCAACCTGCCGCCGGCAGTTAGAAGAATTGATTGCCTACCTGGAAACCTGATGCCGTCTTTTCTGTCCCGCTCCCGCTATTCATTGTGTTAGGCGTATGCCTGCTGCGGGAAAAAGGCTTATCACTTCCGACTGGGCCTTGCCCTGTTTTGCCTCTGCCCGGTTTTCGGCATGATCTATGTCAATTTCAAAAAGCGTTTTCAAAACAAATGAACTGTCTGGAAAGGAAAGAACAAATGAACTTTTTTCGAGTTGCACTGCTGCAGATGACTGCGGAAAAGAACCAGGAGGAAAACCTGAAAAAGGGGCTCGCCTTCTGCAGACAGGCGAAACAAATGGGTGCGGACCTCGCTCTCTTTCCAGAAATGTGGAACAACGGTTATTCCGTCAATCCCGATGTGGAGAAACTGAAACAGGGCGCCGTATCCTATGGCAGCCCTTTTGTACAGGCTTTCCGAGCTCTGGCAGCTGAGCTGGACATGGCCGTGGGAATCACCTATCTGGAGGAATACGACCCTTTGCCCAGAAACACGCTCACTGTCTTTGACCGGCACGGAAAAGTGGTACTGACCTACTCTAAAGTCCACACCTGTGATTTTGAAGCTGAGCGGAACCTGACCCCTGGCAATGATTTTTATGTGGCAGATCTGAACACAGCCACTGGCAATGTAAAATTGGGCGCCATGATCTGTTATGACCGGGAATTCCCAGAAAGCGCCAGAATTCTGATGCTCAAGGGTGCTGAGGTCATCTTAGTGCCCAATGCCTGTCCCATGGAGCCAAACCGGCTTTCCCAACTGAGAAGCCGGGCCTTTGAAAACATGGTAGGGATCGCCACCGCAAATTACGCCATAGGACAACCGGACTGCAACGGCCATTCCTCCGCTTTCGACGGTATCGCTTACGGCAAAACCTCATCCGGCTGCATTGGTCCTCGGGACACACTGGTTGTAGAAGCCGGTGAGGAAGAGGGAGTTTATCTGGCCATTTTCCCTATGAAAAAGCTGCGCGCCTATCGCAGTCATGAAATCCATGGAAACGCTTACCGGCATCCCCAAAAGTATCGGCTTCTGATTTCAGAAGCCGTTGAGGAACCCTATCTGCGGGAAGACTCCCGCAGATAGGAGACCTCTTAGAGCGTTACCGGATGAAGGATGCTGCTTCTGCCCAGTGAAAAGATCCGGGCCGCAATTTCTTGCGGCCCGGATCTTTTTTAGAAGGATTTCGCTTCTCTCCTTGCTTACGTTACGACATTTCTCGTTTGAACTTCCGGCGCTTATAGATAACAATCGCCACATAGACGGCTAGAAAGCCCAATATGATAGCCACCAGGACCGCTGACTCGCCGGGTCCGCCCATTTTCACTTCCGCCCATAATTTATCCACCAGCTTGCTGGTATCGTCCGGCAGGTTGATAAACACTTGGGTCCGTGCAAGGGTTTCCACATCAGGGTAATGAATAGGGCTGTTCACCATCTCCTCATCCATATACTCCTTAGCTGCAGTCTCCGGTGTGGAATACCCGATATAGTCCATATTCGCTCCTGCGATTTCCGGATCACAGAGAAAATCAATGTATTCCTCCGCTTCCTCTTTGCGGTTGGAGGTTGCAGGAATACAGATGCCGTCTACAAAATAGTTGGTACCCTCCTCGGGAACCACAAACTTGATATTGTCATTATTTTCCACCAGGATGGCCGCATCACCGGAATAGTAGGGTCCCAGCCATGCCTCGCCGCTCTCCATCTTGTCGAAGATTTGATCCATGACGTAGGCCTGTACCAATGGTTTCTGCTGTTTGAGCAGTTCTGCAGCCGCTTTCCAATCCTCAGGATCAGTTGTGTTCAGGGACTGTCCCAGACGGAATTGGGCGATAGCAAAGGAATCCCTGGGATTATCAAACATCAGCATTTTCCCTGCGTACCGGTCATCCCACAGAGCAGACCAACTGGTGATTTCCTCTTCAATATAATCCGTATTGTAAAAAAGTCCTACCACCCCCCAGGTATAGGGAACGGAAAATTTGTTTTCCGGGTCGTAATCCGGGTTTCGGAATTCCTCATCGATATACTGAAAATTGGGGATATTGGAAAAGTCCAGCTCTGCCAGCATGCCCTGATCAATGAGCTTGGAAATCATGTAGTCAGAGGGAATAATAATATCATAATCCGCACCGCCCCCGGCCAGCTTGGAATAAAGGGACTCGTTGCTGTCAAAGGTGGTATAATTCACTTGAATGCCTGTACGGCGGGTAAACTCCGCATTTACATCCATGGATTCATCCGTACCATTGGCAATGTATTCCCCCCAGTTATATACATTGATTGTCACACCCCGGCTGGGAGCTTTCTCCTCCTCCGCGCCCAAAGCCGCTATGCCGCAAAACGCGGCAAGAAGGAAAACCGTCAGGCAGGAAAACAGTCTCTTCATGCTGCCTCCTCCTCTCCCTGGTCGACGGTGCGCTTTTCCCTGGCCTGTCGGGTGTTCACTACAATAAGCAGCACCATTACCACAGCAAACAGCACTGTGGAAAGGGCATTGATCTCCGGGCTGATGCGTTTACGCGTCATAGAATAGATATAGATGGGCAGCGTCTGGGTGGTGCCGCTGGTAAAATAGCTGATAACAAAATCATCTATCGACAGGGTGAACGCCATGATCATCCCAGTGACAATGCCGGGCATGATCTCCGGAAGCACCACACGGAAAAAAGACTTTACCGGCGGACATCCCAAATCCTGCGCCGCCTCATAAAGATTCGGATCCATCTGCCTGAGCTTCGGTAGTACCGAAAGAATCACATAGGGCAGACAGAAAGTGATGTGTGCGGCAATTAACGAACCCATTCCCAGGGATCTGCCGCCGAATAATCCCACTGCGAACACAAACAGCAGCATCAAAGAAACGCCGGTTACAATTTCAGGGTTTACCATAGGAAAATTTGTAACATTCATCATAATGCGCCTGGGCAGCTTTTTCATGGAATTGATGCCTATGGCCGCCATGGTGCCCAGTACGGTAGAGGCTACCGCCGCCGCTATAGCTATAATCAGGGTGTTGCGCAGCGCCTCCAAAATCAGTCTGTCCTGGAACAGCTTCTGATACCATTTAAGGGAGAAGCCGCTCCACACAGTGCGGCTGGCCGTCTCCGTATCATTGAAAGAAAATACGATGAGCACCAGAATCGGCGCGTATAAAAAGAGAAAAATCAGAAAGGTGTAAATACGGGAGCCTGCTTTTTTCATATCATCACGCCTCCCCCTACATTTTCTCCATCATCGAACTGGTTCATGATCCCCATACAGATCAAAATGATCACCATTAGCACCAGAGAAATGGCAGAACCCAGGTTGGGATTGTAAGCGCTGCCCAGGAACTGCATGTCGATCAGGTCGCCGATCAAAAGATTTCCTCCCCCGCCCAGCATCTTAGAGATGATGAAAGTACTCACGGCGGGCACAAACACCATGGTCACGCCGGAGATCACACCGGGCATACTCATTGGCAGCACTACTTTTAGAAATACCTTGCGGTCATTAGCTCCCAAATCCTGTGCAGCCTCAATGACATTCTGGTCGATTTTGGTCAGTACGGAGTAGAGGGGAAGGATCATATAAGGGATGTAGTTGTATACCATGCCCAGCACCACGGCGCCCGCAGTGTTGATCATATGCACCCGGGGCAGGCCCACTGCGGCTAAGGCAGCATTGATTAGGCCGTTGTCCTCCAGCAGGGACATCCATGCGTAAGTACGAAGCAAAAAATTCATCCACATGGGCAGCATGACCAGCATCACCATCATACTCTGACGCTTCACGCTCATTTTGGAAATGATATAGGCCAGCGGATAACCCAGCAGCAGGGAGATCAGCGTAGCCAGGGCCCCCAGCCAAATAGAACGCAGAAACACATTGGAATACTGCCCCACGCTCAGCAGGTTCTCCAAAGTAAAATTCCCAGCCCTGTCAGTGAGGGCAAAATAGCCCACCAGCAGCATGGGCAGCACAATAAACACTGTCATCCAGATCGTGTAGGGCGCGGAGAGCGCTTTGGAGTTAGATTTCATCTGCCGCCCCCTCCTCTTCCTCAGAGGCCTCTTCCGAAGCGTTGATGTCCTCCTCCATCTCATCGCTGAAGGTGCTGTAGTCGCCAAAGGTACCGGAGTATTCCGATTTTTCCATCACGTGAATGTCATCCGGTCCCAGGGAAAGGCCGATACGCTCCCCCACCTCCCGGCAGTCCGTGGACTGGATCATCCATTTGAAGCCGGCCACATCCACAATGATTTCATAGTGCACTCCCTTGAAGGTGACATTTGTCACATCGCCCGTGATATGGGTGGAATCCGGCTCTACCACGTCAATATCCTCCGGGCGTATTACCACGTCCACCGGCTTATTTTTACCAAAATCGCTGTCCAGGCATTTGAATTTATGCCCTGCAAACTTTACCGTGTAATCTTCCAGCATCAGGCCATCCAGAATGTTCGATTCCCCGATAAAGTCCGCTACAAAAGCATTTTTCGGTTCGTTATAGATATCAGTAGGCGTGCCGATCTGCTGGATCACGCCGCCGTCCATTACAACTACGGTATCCGACATGGAGAGAGCTTCTTCCTGGTCATGGGTAACAAACAGGAAGGTAATACCTGTCTGCTGCTGAATTTTTTTCAGCTCAACCTGCATATCTTTGCGCAGCTTTAAATCCAACGCACCCAGAGGCTCGTCCAGCAGAAGAACTTTGGGCTCATTGGCCAGGGCCCTGGCAATGGCCACACGCTGCTGCTGTCCGCCGGAAAGCTGGCCGATTCCCCGGTGGGAATACCCAGTAAGGTTTACCATAGCCAACATCTCGTGTACGGTCTGCTTTACTTCCTTTTCGCTCTTTCCCTTCAAACGCATGCCGAACGCAATGTTGTCGTACACGTTCAGATGCGGGAACAGCGCATACTTCTGGAAGATGGTGTTCACCGCCCGCTTATGCGGCGGCAGATCGTTGATTTTCTTCCCATTAAAAAAGACCTCGCCGGAATCCGGTGTGATGAAGCCTCCAATTGTCCGCAGCACGGTGGTCTTCCCGCACCCGGAAGGGCCCAGCAGCGTGACAAATTCTCCATCCCGGATGTCGAGATTGAAGCTTTTGAGCACCTGCTCTCCATCAAACGAGACAGCGATGTCCTTGAGAGAAATAATGGTGTTTTCCAATTCTGATGCATCCCCTTTGCGGCGGCGCGGCGGACCGCGCCAAAATTTAGTTGCGTGTCTTATGTTATTCACACATAACCCGGCCCTGCTCATGAATGATTGCCTCCCGCAAAGGATGAGAACGAATTTTTTCCCCTACACAGAAAAAGGGCACCCGCAGATACGGGCGCGCCCGGCGTATAGGATGAAAACCGCGGCAAAGAAGCAGGGCCGCTTTTATACGGGTCCACTGTTACCTCCCGGAGCGGACCTTCTTTTTCAGATGCAAACGCAATGAGATAAATATAAGAAAAAAATAGTATTTTGTCAATCGTTTTCCAAAATTTTCTCTTGTATTCCTGAAAGCTGTTCTCCCGGCAGCCAGGACTTCTCTGAAAAATGCAGAATTTTCCTTTGACACATACAGTCTTCCAAAACCCGAAAAGAGATTGCAGATTCTGAAAAAACAGCGTCTGCATTCATAAAACAAAGGAACGTTACAGAAATAAATCTGCAACGTTCCCTCAGGTAAAATATGAAAGGACGAAAACCCTTATACTCTGGATCTTGCTGTTGTGCGAAAAGTCATATCGGAACGGGGGCTATAGCGTCTGGCTGCATCCTTTTCCGGTGAGCGGCCCTTTCTCCTGGCCCTGATATAAAGGATCCCGCCCCCCGCAGGAATAGACAGCAAAAGGAGAAAACAACCTGCACAGGCCCAAAAGTTCAGTGATTCCTTTTCCGGCACTACCGCAGTCAATTTAGCAGTCTCTTCTTTCTGTACAGTTTCCAGCCTCTCCGTATACTCCGCCGCCGCAGTCTCTGTTTTTGCCTGGGTCGCCAGACTCAGCGCTGTCACCGTTACCACTGTGAGAACCAAAACCAAAAAGAATGTCAGAAAGTTTTTTAATGTACGGCTCATATTTGCACTTCCCTTATTTCTTCGTCATCAATTACACTTTGATTACAACTATTACAATTTGGTTACATTTTAGCATGCTATTATCAGTATTGCAAGGTATATTTCCATTATTAACAGACTGTTCATAAACTTCTTCAAAATGTAGTAGAATTCGCAGTACTTTCCGGTAGAATAGCACAACGCGGAAGACCTTACGTGATTATAATCCACATAACAAATTTGTCACCTGCTCTCGCTTTTTATTCCGAGTCGTTCATGACAGACCACTTAGAATAAAGAAAAAGAAAAATTCAAGCAATAGGAGTCCAGGAAATATGATCCACCTGAAAACATTGTCACTACGTATAGGAAAAGAAAGATTTCTGTAACGACACAGAAACGCAGTTGATCCGCATAAAAAACAAGACGCCGACAGTATCAGGCGTCTTGACTTTCTTTTCATGCATTTCAGATACTGAGCCGCTGGGACTACATTCTCATATAAAAATGGTGTAGGCCGCTTACATTGAGACTGTTCTTTTGAGATTTGTAATCTTGTATCAAAGGGCTCCCCTTATATCTGGCAGCTTTGATCTGCCATAGGGACGTATCTTATTTACGATTCCAGTCTATTTTCCATGAAGAAAAAACCGCAGCAGGTGAAAAATCACCTTTCCGCGGTTTTTTACTCCAACAGATTACTATAAAGCATCTGCTTATTTGACTGGTAAGAAAACTTACTTCAGTTCCACTTCTGCGCCAGCCTCGACCAGCTTAGCCTTGAGAGCCTCAGCCTCATCCTTGGATGCAGCTTCCTTGACAGCCTTAGGAGCGGCGTCAACGATAGCCTTAGCTTCCTTCAGGCCCAGGCCGGTGGCTTCCTTAACAATCTTGATCACGTTGATCTTGTTGGCACCAGGAGCCTTCAGGACAACGTCAAACTCGGTCTTCTCTTCCTCAACAGGAGCAGCAGCAGCGGGAGCAGCCACAGCAACGGCAGCGGGAGCAGCGGCGGATACACCGAACTCTTCCTCGAGAGCCTTAACGAGCTCGGAGAGCTCCAGAACAGTGAGGGCCTTGACTTCTTCAATCAGATTGGTAACCTTTTCAGACATGGTAATGTACCTCCAAAAATAGTAGTATCATTCAATTTTTCTGCCGGAACATATCCGGCGGGACGCCTGTACTTTAAGCGGACTGTTTCTCAGCAATGGCATTGAGGGCAATCACTAGGCCGCGAATGGTGCCGTTAAGCACATTGGCAAAGCCCTGAATCGGGGCGTTGAAGCCGCCGAGCACCTGGGCCAAAAGGACTTCCTTCGGGGGAAGCTGAGCCAACTCGCCGATACTGGCCGCGTCGACAGCGCCGCCGTCGATAAAGCCCGCCTTCACCTGGAACTGGTTGTTCTCCTTTGCATAATCGGAAAGAATTTTCGGAGCGTCCACATAGCTACTCTCGCTGTAAGCGATAGCCGTGGTACCGTTCAGGAATTCCTCCAGACCGTCGATGCCGGCCTCCTTGAACGCGAGAGAGAGCAAGGTGTTCTTCACAACCTTGTACTCGCAGCCCGCCTCACGAAGCTGCTTTCTGAGCTTGGTATCCTTTTCCACAGTGATGCCGCTGTAATTGACGAGCACGCCGACATTGGCCTTCTTGAAGGCTTCGGTGAGCTCTGCAACCTGCTGCTTTTTCTGTTCGAGAATTTTCTCGCTGGGCAATTCATTTCACCTCCGGATGAGTGATAGAACGTACAAAAAACGCCTTTCCCGGCAGAAGCCGCGGAAAGGCGCAATCAAGCAAGCTGAAAAAAACTTTTTCCTCTGCTTGTCTTTCCTCGGCAGGCCGGTCAATACCGTTTGAGCGGCCTGTAAGCCGCACCTGCTGTCTCTGGTTTGACAGCCAATATACTATAGCATAGAGTGCTGAGCTTGTCAACACTCTTTGGAGAATTCAATTAAATGAATTTCGAGGGGTTAATCTTGACGCCCGGGCCCATGGTGGCGCTGACCACACAGGAACGAACATACTGACCTTTCGCGGCAGCCGGCTTTGCTTTGACGATGGCGTCCATCAAGGTCTTAAAGTTCTCAGCCAGTTTCTCGGTGCCAAAAGACACCTTGCCGATGGGGCAATGGATAATGTTAGTCTTATCGAGACGGTACTCAATCTTACCGGCCTTGGCTTCCTGAACAGCCCTGGCGATATCGGGAGTTACCGTACCGGCCTTGGGGTTGGGCATCAGGCCGCGGGGGCCCAGCAGCTTACCAAGACGGCCCACCATACCCATCATATCGGGGGTAGTAATCAGCACATCGAAATCCATCCAGCCTTCAGACTGGATTTTCTGTACCATTTCCTCAGCGCCTACATAATCGGCGCCGGCAGCCTGAGCGGCTTCGATATTGTCACCCTTACAGATAGCCAGCACACGCACATTCTTGCCCGTCCCGTTGGGGAGCACGATGGCGCCGCGAACTTGCTGGTCAGCGTGACGGCCGTCAACGCCCAGCTTTACATGAAGCTCGACTGTTTCATCGAACTTGGCAGTCCCTGTTTTGACGCAGACGTCGAGCGCTTCCTCAGTATCATAGAGCTTGGAGCGGTCGATCAGCTTTGCGCCTTCCACATATTTTTTACCGTGTTTCATTGTCACTTTCCTCCAGTGGTAAATATCGGATCAAAGGATTTCCTCCCACCCGGGAATTAATCTACTACTTCGATACCCATGCTGCGGGCTGTACCGGCGATCATGCTCATAGCAGTCTCGATGGTGGCAGCGTTCAGGTCGGGCATCTTCTGCTCGGCGATCTTCTGCACTTGCTCGCGGGTGATCTTCGCAACCTTTTTCTTATTGGGTTCTCCGGAAGCCGACTCGATTCCGCAGGCCTTCTTGATGAGGACAGCGGCAGGAGGGGTCTTCGTGATGAACGTGAAAGAGCGGTCCGCATAGACCGTGATGACGACAGGGATGATAAGACCCACGTCGTTCTTGGTACGCTCGTTGAATTCTTTGGTAAACGCCATAATGTTTACGCCATGCTGGCCGAGCGCGGGGCCGACAGGCGGTGCCGGAGTCGCTTTTCCGGCAGGAATCTGGAGCTTAATAAAGCCCGTAACCTTCTGAGCCATTTTTTTGCACCTCCAAAATTCGTGGTCGATCGCGATGCAGCCGTGCAGTAAATTTCAGCTGTATCTCCCACAGGGGCAATGCCCCTCGTGTAAAGCGGAAAGTCCGCTTGTACCCATATTGTCAAGTTCCGGAAGAAGCCGCCGTGCAGGGGTAGCTTTCCTCCGCGGACAGCCGCTGCGCGTCCGTCCTTAACCCACAGGCTCCGCCTGGTCCAATTCCAGTTCGACCGGCGTATCCCGTCCAAACATCGAAACAACGACGCGAATGCGGTTTTTCTCCACATCCAGTTCTTCCACTGTTCCGATGAAACCCTCCAGGGGCCCGTCCACAATGTTGACAGAATCGCCAACCTTGTAGCTCACTTCAATCTCATGCTTTTCGATTCCCAGCCTTGCCACCTCGTCGTCCGTCAAAGGAACGGGCTTGGAGGAAGGGCCTACAAATCCCGTGCAGCCCCGGATATTCCGAACCGCATACCAGGATTCGTCCGTCATAATCATCTTTACGATGACATAACCGGGAAATGTTTTGCGCTCCACTTCCTTGCGCTTTCCATCGGTGCCAACTTCCAACACTTTCTCCGTAGGCACGCGGATTTCCTGTATGAGATCCTGCAGCTGGCGGTTCTCCACTGTTTTTTCCAGATTGGAGGCCACCTTGTTTTCATACCCGGAATAGGTATGAACCACATACCATCTTGCTTCGTCAGCCATCTGTTACCCTCCGCTTTTTTACGAACACACGGACAGATGCCGGTTAAGCCTTGGCAACGTCCATCACCAAGCTCAACAGACCCATAAAGCCGCTGTCGAGCGCATAGATAAACAGGCCGAGGATGACAATCGTCACAAGCACAACACCGGTGCTTCTGAACACAGCCTTCGGAGTCGGCCAGACGATCTTCTTTACTTCGCCCTTGCAGTCGCGGAAGAATTTCCCGATCTTCTTGAAGAAACGCAGAAAACCGTTAGGCTTTTTTTCGCCGGACTTCTTCTCCGTCTTCTTTTCGTTCTCAGCCATGTTCTCCGCTCCTTACTTAGTTTCCCTGTGCAGGGTGTGTTTCCGGCAGAACCTGCAGTATTTATTCATCTCAAGCCTGTCGGGATCGTTCTTCTTGTTTTTCTTTGTGTTGTAGTTTCGCTGCTTGCACTCAGTGCAGGCCAGAACAACCTTGACTCTCATTTGTCGGCACCTCCCGTTTCACGGAAAAAATTTGAGGTTTTTTCACCTCAGCCTCCCTCAAAAAAGGGCACAAAAAAAGAACCTCTTCTCCGAGGTACTTTTACTATAGCATATGTGGCACAGAATTGTCAAGAAAAACTTCAACCGCAGCCGTAGAATGCCATCGGAGGTCTGAGTCCAGCTGTTCCTGACCCCCGGCCTCCGAAAACTTTTCCATTCCAACCGGTATCTGAGACGCCAAAAGCTAGTTTTGAAGCTTTGCCACAACCTTCTTTTCCTTCTTCTTTTTCTTCTCCGGCTTAATCTTTTTGTCCTTGAGTTTCCTTGTATATTTCGAGGCTTTCTGCAGATCGTCTCCAAATTTGCTCTGCAGTGCAGAAAAGGCTTCGTCGCTCATATGATTGAGAATGACGGCAGTCAAGATAGAGCGCAGATCCATATCTCCATTTTTGTACATATCATCAAACAGGGAGCTCAGCTTTTCTGCCGGCTCGCTGTTGGGGTATTTTACCACCAGGTCTTCGATCTTCGGCACAATTTTCGCCTTGGAAAAGGTGACAAAACGGATCTGTCCGTAGACAATTCTCTCCTCGTTCATTTCCTCCCGCAATTCAGGGAAAATATTCACCAGGCGGTTGCAGAAGAATAGCGGATCTATGGTCCGTTCGTCATCCTTACCCCGCTTTTTTTTCTGCTGGACCACCGCTACACGTTTGGGTCCGCGCACCACGTCCAGAAAATCGTTCAGAATGCTCTCTGCATCCGCCCTTGTGCCATCCTTCTCGTCGAAAAGCCAGAGAGAAAGACTGCGCCAGTCGCCCGGATTCCCCTCTGCGGTCAGTGTGGTAGAACGCAGCTCAAAACGCTGCCTTTTCCGGTCATAAAAAAGGCTGTAGGCCACCTCGTCGGTGGCAAACATCTCCGCACGCCCCTCCTCCTCTTCCAAAGGGATGGGAGCCTGAAACCCCTGGAGCGTCAGCTCCTCGTTCAGCCCGTCACGGATCAAATCAAAAGCCTTGAAATCCAACTGCAATCACTCCACTAATAAGTTACTTTAGGCAGTATAGCATGGAAGGGGGCAAAAGTCCAACTTTTTTTCTGTTTTCCAAGTCTTATCAAGGATTCTGACAACCTCTGAATAAAAGAAAACGGTTGATAATTTCCATCTTTTATAGTATAATGCAATTTCAGATTTGCCCGAAAGGGTTTTGGCCCGATCCAAAACAAAAAAGGGATGTGATCCTAAATGGCAAAACTTGAGCTCGCTGTAATTTTCGGCGGCGTTTCCTCTGAACATGAGGTCTCCCTCATGTCAGCTACCTCAATTATTGAAAATCTCTCTAAGGAAAAATACAATATCCATATGGTGGGTATCACAAAAGACGGCCGCTGGCTGCTTTACAGAGGCGATCCCTCTGCCCTGGCTGACGGAAGTTGGGAGAAAGACGAACAAAATGTACCCGCTTTCCTATCCCCCGACAGTTCCGTCCACGGGCTTCTGGTTCTGCACCAAGACGGCGCCCAAGTGCTCCGGCTTGACGCAGTCTTCCCAGCTCTGCACGGCAAAAATGGCGAAGACGGCACCATACAAGGGCTGTTCCAGCTTTCTGGTATTCCCTATGTAGGCTGCGACACATTCTCTTCCGCCATATGTATGGATAAAGCGGTTACCCATACCCTGCTCTCCGCGGCAAATGTTGAGCAGGCCCATTACCTGTGGTTCTATGCAGACCGGTTTGATGCCGCCCCCGATACCATCAGGAACAAAATCAAAGCCAGACTGGATTTTCCCGTCTTTGTCAAGCCCTGCAACGCAGGCTCCTCTGTGGGCGTCAGCCGGGTAGACCGGTTCGAGGATCTGGACGAGGCCATCCGGAAAGCTTCAAGGGAAGATAAAAAAATTATCGTTGAGGAAGGCATCAAAGGCCAGGAAGTGGAGTGCGCCGTACTGGGCAATCGCGATGCGACGGCATCCATCGTGGGGGAGATCGGCGCTTCGGCAGAATTCTACGACTATGACGATAAATATATCAATGGCACCAGCCAGTTGTATATTCCCGCCCGTATTCCTGACGAAGCGGCGGAAAAGGTCCGGGAGACCGCTGTGCGCGTCTATCGGCTTCTTGGATGTTCCGGTCTTGCCCGGGTTGACTTTTTCGTCACAGCGGAAGATCACCGGGTCGTTCTAAACGAGATCAATACCCTGCCCGGTTTTACCTCTATCAGTATGTATCCTAAACTTTGGATGTCCATGGGTCTGACCTATGGGGAACTGCTGGACCGCCTGGTGGAGTTTGCTCTGCAGGCAGCAGGAAAGCTGCAATGTTTGGACTGAACGGCTGAAGCAGGGACAGAATGCATGGTTAGCGCATGGCTGTTCCAGCCCTAAAGAAAGGATAAAGCGACAGTTATGGATAATCGTCCCATTGGGGTTTTTGATTCCGGTTTAGGCGGTCTTACCGCTGTCAAGGAACTGGAAAAAGTGCTGCCTGAAGAGAGCATTGTCTACTTCGGCGACACTGGGCGGGTGCCTTACGGCAACCGAAGCCGGGAGACTATTCTCCGCTACGCCCGGCAGGATATGGCCTTTTTGTTGGATCATGGCGTCAAAGCCATCCTGGCAGCCTGCGGCACGGTCAGCTCTGTAGCCCGCTCTGTGGGAGAAGGGCTGGACGTTCCTTATTTCGATGTGATCGGTCCCACCGTAAAGGCTGCGGCGCAGGCAACCAAAAATGGGAGAATCGGCGTAATCGGCACGGCCGCTACCATTGCCAGCGGCTCCTATCGTGAGATGCTGCTCCGGATCAATCAAAAATTCGAAGTTTTCCCTCAGGCCTGTCCCCTCTTTGTGCCGCTGGTGGAGAACGCTTTCATTTCTCCGCAGGAAGAGATCACCCGTCTGGTGGCGGAACGGTACCTGGCTCCTATGCGGGAATCAGGCGTGGATACTCTGATTCTTGGCTGTACCCATTACCCCATCATCTCCCCTACCATCGCTTCCGTCATGGGCCGCGGCGTTGTCCTCATCGACAGCGGCCGGGAAGCCGCCCGGGCTCTGGCGGATACCTTGCGCAGCATGGATTTGCTCAGTGTGGATGCCTGCCGGGAGAACAGGTATTTCATCACGGATACGCTGGAAAATTTTTCCGGAGTGGCAGAGCTTTTCCTTGGCCACAGCGTACAGGGGCACACGGAACGCATCGACATTGAAAAATTCTAGTGGACTTTTCAAAAAGAAGGAACCCGCATATGTTAAAGGAAGATTACAACATTTCAATCACCGGCAAACAGTTTTACGACGAAGAAGCCGGAGAAATCACCTTGAGCACCACCGGCAGCTACACCGAAAAGGGCTCTACCCGGTTTATTGCTTATAAGGAGTATGATGAAGAGGATCCCAAAATATCTCACACCTCTGTGCTGAAAGTGGAAGATGGCAAGGTTACCATGATGCGCTCAGGTTCCTCCACCCGTCTCATCCTGGAGAAGGGCAAGCGCCACCTCTGCCTGTATGATACAGGATACGGCGCGCTGACTGTGGGCGTTTTCACCAGCGAGCTGAAGTCCACCTTGAAAAAACGGGGCGGCGCACTCAATATAAAGTACACTCTGGATATTGACTCAAACCTCTCCAGCAGCAACGAGATTAAAGTGGAAGTAAAACCCCGGCCTGCAGAACATTTTATCTGTTTGGAATAGGATAAGAGAAAGGATGACAAATTTATGTCTCAACTGGTAGCCACCGCGACCCAGGCCCTGAAAGAGGCCATTTGCGCCGCGCTGAACACAGCCATGGAGCAAGGCAGCCTGCCCAGGGCAGAGCTCCCTCCCTGTATGCTGGAGATCCCGGCAGACCGTTCCCACGGAGATTGGTCCTGCAACATCGCCATGGCTGGCGCCAGAGTTTTCCGCACCGCCCCTCTGAAGATTGCTCAGGCAGTGAAGGCGGCGCTGGACCTCTCCGGCACCTATTTTAAGACCTGTGAGATTGCAGGTCCCGGCTTTTTGAATTTCACTTATGACAACCGTTTTTATGGCGAGGTACTGCAGGAGATACACCGTACTGGCGAACAGTACGGACACAGCAATTTCGGGCAGGGAAAGCGGGTGCTGGTGGAATATGTTTCTGCCAATCCCACGGGTCCCATGCACATTGGCAATGCCCGCGGCGGGGTCTTGGGCGACGCCCTCTCCGCAGTTCTCGACGCCGCCGGTTATCAGGTAGAGCGTGAATTCTATGTCAACGACGCGGGAAACCAAGTAAACAAGTACGGTCTTTCCCTGGAGGCACGCTATCTGCAGATTTTCCAGGGCGAAGATGCTGTGGAGTTTCCGGAAGACGGCTATCGCGGCCCGGACGTGATTGAAAACGCAAGAAGTTTTGCAGAAAAATATGGAGACAGTTATGTAAAAGCTTCTTCTGAGGAGCGGCGCGCTGCTCTGGTCTCCTATGCCTTGCCTTTGAACATCCAAGGCCTGCATGATGACCTGATGCGCTACCGGGTGGAATATGACAACTGGTTCAAGGAATCCACTCTGCACGAAAACGGTTCCGTGGACCGGGTCGTGGCGTTGCTGAAGGAAAAAGGCGCCACCTATGAAAAAGACGGCGCCCTGTGGTTTAAGGGCGGCGAATACGGCAGCGAGGACTTTGTGGTGGTCCGTTCCAACGGCGTGCCTACCTATGTCGTACCGGATATCGCCTATCACTACAATAAGCTGGTCACCCGGAACTTCGATATGGCAATCGACGTCTTGGGAGCAGACCACCACGGGTATGTGCCCCGCCTCAAAGCTGCACTGACCGCTTTGGGCGTAGACGCTTCCCGTTTGAACGTGGTGCTGATGCAGATGGTGCGCCTGGTGAGGGATGGCGAAATCGTAAAAGCCAGTAAACGCAGTGGAAAAGCCATCACTCTGGTTACTCTGCTGGATGAGGTGCCGGTGGACGCGGCGCGCTTCCTGTTTAACTCTTATGAACCCAACACCCGTATCGACTTCGACTTGGACCTGGCAATTCAGCAGGACGCCCAGAACCCAGTGTACTATGTGCAGTACGCTCACGCCCGTATTTGCAGTATTCTGAAAAATCTGAAGGCAGACGGCATCGAACCCAGAGAATGTACTCCTGAAGAATTGAAACTTCTCTCCACACCGGAAGAGGTTGAGCTGATACGTCATCTGTCTTCCTATACAGACGAGCTTATTTCTGCGGCCAAAAGCTTTGACCCTGCCCGTATACCAAAATATGCCGTCTCTCTCGCCACCCTGTTCCACAAATTCTATAATGCTTGCCGGGTAAAAGGCGTGGACGAACCCTTACAGGCCGCCCGATTGTATCTCTGCCTTGCCGCCCGCACTGTTATATGCAACGCGCTTTCTCTGTTCAAGGTAAACGTACCCGACTCCATGTGATTCTCTTAATAGCCCGGAGATTCAGAAAGATGTGGTGAATTTCATGAAACAGATCTTAGCCACCAAACGGCTGTTCCTTCGGGAAATGGGGCAGGAGGATTACTCCGATCTTTCCTCACTCCTGCAGGACAGGGCTGTGATGTATGCCTATGAACACGATTTCACCGCCGAAGACGTACAGGAATGGCTGGATCGACAGCTCCGCCGTTACCGGGAGGACGGCTACGGCCTGTGGGCCATGATTCTCAGAGAGACCGGGGAATTTATTGGTCAGGTCGGGTTAACCCGCCAAGACGCTGCAGGCGAGGAAGTTCTGGAGATTGGTTACCTGCTCAAGCATGCTTTCTGGCATCAGGGCTTTGCCTCAGAAGCCACGGAAGCCTGCAAAGAATATGCCTTTCAGATTTTGCATGCACCGAAAGTCTGCAGCATCATCAAGGCCGACAATATCGCTTCTCAGAAGGTAGCCAAGGGTCTGGGCATGAAAAAGGTAAAGGAATTTAAAAAAACCTTCTATAACGGAGAAATGCTTCATTTCCTCTATGAGGTAAAAAACAAAAAGCAATTTCCAATCAAAATATCCCGTCTATAAAGAAAGCCGTCCGCCTGATCTACTTTGGCGGACGGCTTTCTCTTGTATTATGAAAATACTGATAGGCCCTTTTACCCTGGAATCCCTTTCTGCTGTCAAAACGTCAGCGCCCCTCTAGGAATTCCATACAGCCCCTTTGTGAACAAAGTCCCTCAACAAAACAAATTAAAAACACCCTATTCCAGCTCCTGTACAGCAAGCCGGACTTCTTCAAACCAAATTCTTCCACAAGAGGGCAGCAATGCGATTCCCGGAAGCAGGAAACCGCACTCGGGGCAAAAACTTTCTGACTGGAAGCAAGAAGCCAGAACCCTACTGATACCTCCGAGCAGAAGATAAGCTTCCTGCAGAAACTGCTCAAAACGGCCTTTCTCCACAGCCGCTTTTTCCTTCCGTTATACTCTCTATCTCTGCCTGGGCCAAAAATAGATGCCGTAAACGATAACCGCCAGCGAAAGGATAATGGCGCTGACAGCGGCGCCGATAGCCAACGAAGTGTGGCTCAGCGGCCCCGCCACCATACTGATAAGGATGGCAGCCATATCAGCCAACAACAGCAGCTTACAGAATCTCCGTTCCACATCCGTCATAGAACTCTCCCCTTTTCTCGATCCACAGGTGGACGCCAGCTGGTCCTACAGACAAACGGCAAGCCGGCCCAACCAACAGTTTTCTTTATTATACCCCCGGACAGAGGAAATTTGCAAGCTCCGCAAACTGTTCCAAAGCCAGCCTTTCTGCACGGATATTTTTTTCGACTCCGACAGCCTCTAAAGCCTCTTCCACCCGATGCTTCTGTATTCCCAGTGAGGCGGAAATTGAATTTGCTGCTGTTTTCCGGCGTTGGGCGAAAGCAGCTTTAGCAAGAGAAAAGAAAAAAGCTTCATCCAGAACCTGCACCGGAGGTTCCTTGCGCAAATCAAGGCGAATCACGGCAGAATCCACAGCAGGAGGCGGCAGGAAGCTGCCCCGGCTCACTTCAAAGAGTATATGGGGTTCACAGTGGTAATGTACCGAAACGCTCACCGCCCCGCATTCCCGGGTTCCAGGCCTGGCACAGATTCGCCTGGCCGCCTCCTTCTGCACCATAACCGTGATGCTGCTTATGGGAAGGCCGCCTTCCAGCAATCCCATAATTACAGGGGAAGTGATGTAGTAGGGTAAGTTCGCGCAAACGCAGACCTGTTCCCCGCCGAGCCGTTCTTCAATCAGCCGGTTCAGATCCAGCTTCAGCACGTCGCCCTCTACCAGTTCTACATTGCTGCAATCCGCCAGAGTTTCCTCCAACACAGGGAAAAGCCTTTTGTCCAGCTCAATAGCCACTACCTTTTTCGCTCGCTGGGAAAGTTCCCAGGTAAGCACGCCCATGCCGGGGCCCACCTCAATGACCCCCATATTGGGGTCTGCTCCACAGGCTTCCGCCATACGGGGACACACACTGCCGTTGATGAGAAAATTCTGCCCCAGCGCCTTGGAAAATTGAAAGCCGTGACGCGTCAGCACCTCTTTTATTTTGGATGGGTCAGATAGTTTAGCCATGTCATGTCTCCCTTTTTGTCACTTGATAAAGCTTTCTACATCCGTCGTCGTAAACGCAGGGATACTTTTCCTCCAAGCTCTGCTCGTCCACCTGGAAGGAATTCCTTTCATAGTCGCTGACCAGCATATAGTCCACCTGATACCGGCTAAACAACCCCTGGGAAGCTGCAGGCGACTCGTACATCGCCTGCACTGCCAGAGCGTTCTCCTGATAGTTCAAACCATGATAGTATAGGTACGAAGGCGAACCGCACACAATGTTCCGGCCAGCCAGACAGGTAATCTCATTATTATGACGCAGATCAGTGAGCACCACAGCGTCCGCCGGAATCTGTTCCTCTACAAATTCCGCCAGCTCCACGGCCCCTGAGCCGTACAATTCATAACGGGATACCGTCTCCCGTCCCATGGTTAAGACCGCTGAAACCGAACACAGCGCGGCCAGAGAAACCGCCGCCCCCTTCCGTGCAGCTTTTCCCTTCAGCTTTTCCAGCAGGGTAAAGGTACAGTTGGAAGCTGCACAGCAGAGAAAAGCAAAAGCCGGATAGAGCAGTTTGTTATTGTCATATTCATTGGGCTGAAACACCACCAGCTCAGCCATCAGCCAAAGGAATAGCGCAGGCGCATATTTCATAAACTCCCGCCGCTTTGCCTGCAGCAGCCCCAGCAAGGCCAGGATACCTGCCAAACCGATATTCTTCAGATAGAACAGGAGATAGCCGTCTTCCCCGATGCACCACCCAAAACGCCCCCGCACAAACCCTCCTGTCTTCGCTTGATCAAACGTCCAGAAGATCAGCTGGGGCAGCGCCAGCGCACAGGCAGAAAGGAATAATGCTCCCCAAGTGTGCAGCAGCAGCCCGCCCCCACCTCTGCGGCAGGCCCTCCACAACAGCAGACAGACAAAGGCGAAAAAGAGAAGCAACAGGCCTCCGGCAGTCCAGAGAAGCTGCGGAGCATCCCGTAAACCGTTGGCCTGAAGCAGAGCCTTCACAGCTCCCATCACCAGCAGTCCCAAGCCGACACACCACTTTCCAGTCCGTACGGCTATTCGACCCAAGTCAAGGCCATTTAAGAGGGAGAAAAACAGCCATCCGCCGCAGACCACTGCAAAGGCCAGAAAAGAATGGGTGTGAATCATGGGCAGAGTCCCAGCCAGGACTCCCGCATAGAGAAAATACCGCCGCTCACCCTCGAACACAGCCCGATACAGCAGGAACAGCAAAGGAAACAACACGGCCCAGCCGAACAGCGTGGCGCGCTGGGGCAGCATCATGTCCACGATCACATTGACCCAGCGGATCTCTTCCCCAACCAGATTTGTGGGCGTTTCGTAAAAAGCAGTAAACAGCCTGACGAAGTTTTCCGGTTCCCCACCGAGAAAATAAAGGATACCCAAGCCACCGTTGAAAAAGAAAAATACAAGGGCAAGCGCCGTCCTGCCGCTGCTGTTCCCCAGCATCCGCAGGAAAAACAGGCAGCAGCCAAACAGCACCTGGGCCCCAGCCGCACACATAGGCAATACATAGGCAAACTTCAGCGGCGCGCCCAGCAGATAGAGACTGGAAGAAATGCTGTCGGAAAGGAAAGGATAAGATAGCTTTGCCCCCGGCAGAAGCGAGTAGTCCGGCGGGAAGGTTCCCTGCTCCTTCAGGCTGGTGAGAAAACTCAGGTGCATGCTCATATCCCCGTAGGTGGCCTGACTGCTGTAAACGCGCCCTCCCTCAAAAAGGAAGGATTTCCAAACCAGAAAACAGTAAACTCCCAATACTGCCAGGACACCCCACAGGAATTTTCTGCGGCGCAGCAGGGAAAGCAAACTCTCACCACCGCCTGGAGACCTTGCTCCATGCCGCTTGTACTGCCAAAACCCGGCGACGCCCAAAAGGCAGGCCAGCGCCGCGCCGCAGAAATGAGCTGGCAGGGTAAACTCCAGAAAAAAAGCGAAGAGCACAGGACACCACTGCAACAGTACGCTGCCGCACACACTGCCCAACAGCAGACGGACGCCTCTTCCCTCCTGGGGAACCAGGGCAAGGACACAGGAAATTCCGCACAGCTGGAACAGTGCAAAATACAGCAGCGCCGCCACAGCGCCCCACAGGCTTCCGTTCATTCCTGAACTCCTTTTCTTTTCTACAATGATTTTAATAATTTTTCACGCCGGATCATTTTAAAAACAAACTAAAACTACACTGCAGGTAACTATGAGGCCGTCAGCCTACACGGCGCGGATAGATCCCATCCAGCTTCACAAAAACCATCCGGGCTTCAGGAGAAGCTCAGAACCATTCTCCGATCCTTCCAAAAGCCAAAAGCCTGCTGTTGTCATTGAGGATTTATCTGATTTGTGAGTATTTTACCATTTTCGCCCCGTCTTGTCAAAATCCCCTGCCTGCCGTATAATAGAGGCATCTTTAAAAAAACGGAGTGTCGTTTATGGAAAAACTGCAAAGACGCGACAAGATCAATTACTATTTGGATCTGGCTGAAACGGTTTCCCAGCGGTGCACCTGCCTGCGTAAGCATTACGGGGCTGTCATAGTGAAAAACGACGAGGTGATCTCCACCGGTTATGTAGGCGCGCCCCGGGGACGGCAGAACTGTTCCGATCTGGGCTACTGCCTGCGAACCCGGCTGGGCGTGCCGCGGGGAGAGCGGTATGAGCTGTGCCGCAGCGTGCACGCAGAAGCCAATGCCATCATCAGCGCTTCCCGTAACGATATGCTGGGAAGCACCCTTTATCTGGTGGGGAAAGAGGTGGAAACCGGTGAATATGTAAAGGATGCCATCTGCTGTTCTATGTGCAAGCGAATGGTGATCAATGCAGGCATCGCTTTCGTGGTGGTTCGGGACGATCGGGAGCATTACCGCACCATCCAGGTAAACAATTGGGTGGAAGACGATGAATCCCTTCGGGGGGTGCTTGGCTATTGAACAGGATACGTCCAGGAACGCGTCCCTATGGAATGCTGGATACCGTACGCGGCCTGTGTCTTATCAGCATGATACTGTATCACGGCATGTATGACCTGGTGAATGTGAAGGGATACTCTGTGCCCTGGTATAACGCACTGCCGGGATATTGGTGGCAGCAGAGTATCTGCTGGACCTTTATCCTGCTCTCCGGTCTATGCTGGCAGCTTTCCCGGCATCCTCTCCGGCGGAGCCTGATGTTGGTGGGCTGCGGCGCAGCCATCACGCTGGTCACCTGGTTTTTTATGCCTTCGGAGCTCATCCAGTATGGGGTGCTCACCCTGCTGGGTTTCTCTGCACTGCTGATGATCCCCCTCCACAAGTTATTAAAAAGAGTTCCTCCTCTGGCAGGGCTGTTCTGTTCCTTCGGCCTTTTCCTGCTGCTGCGCAACGTGCCGAACGGATCCTTAGGCTTTGAGGGGCTGCGCCTGTGTACACTGCCGGATTGGCTCTATGGTTCCGAACTGTTTGCCGTACTGGGCTTTCCCTCTCCAGCTTTTTCTTCCAGCGATTATTTCCCCCTGATTCCCTGGTTTTTCCTCTTTGTCACCGGATATTTTCTCTGGAGCCTGCTCTCCCGCCAGGAAAAAGCGTTAAAATGCCTCCATCCCGGGTTTGCTCCCCTGGCCTTCCTTGGAAGGCACAGCCTTGTGATCTATCTGGCCCACCAGCCGGTATTGATGGCCCTGTTTTGGCTGCTGCCCAACGCACGGGTTCCGGGTGCCGTCTGACTGCGGCGCGCTGAAATTCATACTTTTTTTCACGCCTGTCAGAGTCAAAATCCGACTGTTTTGAAGGAAACTTAAAGCGAGAAGGCTTCCCTCCCCTAACAAAAAACTGCTTTGGAACCAAAAAGCAAATTAAGATGTTATAAGATGAAATTGGGATAGTTCACAGCACTTCTCTGCGTGTCATCCGAAGATAAGCTGCTGGGACTGGAATTCCAAGAGAAAGGGATTTAAATGATTAGGAAGCATCTTTTAGCGACCGTATTGATAGCATTCCTTGTCTTTACCGGCGTTCCTCTGGTTTGCAGCGCCTCTGCGCCTGAAAACCATTTCGTCAACCTGTCCGAATTGGATCTGACAATAGAAATCCCTTCCAGCTACACAGTGATCACCAGGGAAACCCCTCACGACGATCCTGCTTATGAAAAGTTGGGGGGAGACCCAGGGGATGATTGGCTGACAGAAACGGACTGTTATCTTTTCGCTGCCGATCTGGAACAAAACTTATTCATAGAGATAACTTCCAAAGAAGAAGAAAGCCTCATCTACTCCTTGGACCGGCTTTCTGATGAGGGATTCCAGGCAACCGCTGCATATTTATCTTCCTTCGCAACCGGAGCAAACAGCGGATATTCTTCCAGCGACGGATTTGCGATCAACCGTCACCGTTTTATATGGCTGAGGATAGACTACGGCACCTTGGGTGATTTCGGAAAATTGTGCCTTTTCACAATCCGAGACAACATGTTTCAATACATTTCCCTTTACTCTTTAGAAGGAAATATCACAAAGGAGCAGGAAGAATTCCTCTATCAGACTGTCGCCACTGTAACATACCCGCTTCAGGACAAAGAACGCCCTCTCTCTTCCCCTTCGCCAGACCCGTCATCTCTTAATAAACCTGTAGAAGCATCAGGACAGCGGACGTCTGGCCGCACAATAACATGGGAAGAAGCGGAAAAGCAGGCCACAACAGAATATTTTGTTAAAAATCCGCTCTATAATGCATTGAGCGGTGCGTTGAGCTTTGCTCTCCTTGCTGCTTTTGGAGTCCTTATTAATGCCATACGACGCCGCTTTAAGTTCAAAGAATATTTAGTTGATTCCGATTTTGCAGGCTCCGCCTTCACTTATAGAGGAAAACTTTATGACCGGGAGCGCTACATTCAGGATCGGGTTGATAAACTGGAGACTACCAGCCTGAAAAAACTCCTGCGCCTGGAACAGGATGTAGGCATAGCGCGTTCCAATAATCCAGAGTACGACGCAGCAGAACTGGAAGCTGTACAGCTGGCAATCGACAAAGCTCTTAAGTCCAAAAAAGAAGAATAGGCAGCAAAATGGCAGGACCTTTCTCCCTTACGGGGAAAGGTCCTGTTTTTCACCTGCCTCTATCCAGCCGCCGCTCTCATGCCGATGTTCCGGCAATGCTTTTCTGGGGACACTTTTGAAGTGACGTCATTCTATTGTCACCGGAGCAACTATAAAGTCACGGTAGTGGCAGTGGCTGCCGCCGGCTACAGAAGCGCCGATACAGCCGCTGAGATAGGGGGCATCCCCATCCGTGTACCGCAGCAGTTCTTTTCCCTCGCTGAGTACCCGGATTTCCGCGCCGCGCAGCTCCGCTGTGAGGGAATGCCATTTTCCAGTTTCCCAGGGGAAACTGCATTCCGCAAGAATCTCATAGCCGTTTCGATTCTTGCACAGCCGCAGCAGCCCTTTCTCCGAAAGTTCCAACGCATAGGAGCGAACCGCACCCTGCACCCGGAAGTTCATACGGTGTGCCTCTCCGAGTATGGGGCACAGCGAAGCAGTAAAGCGGTAATCGGTCCATTCCCGGCCGCCGGTATAGGTTTCCCCAAAGTCGGCACAACTGCCGCTGAGTACGCCATCCTCCAGCCTCCAAATCCCCTTGAGGTAGGTAAATTGGCTGATTTCCCGGTGGGACGGACTCCAATTTTCCACAGACTCTCTGTTGAAATCCACCGAGTAGTCCGGTACTCCGCTGTAATCCATATCGTCCAGAAGCACCACAGCGGTGCCGTTCCAGCCATCCAGCGCGGTGAACAGCACGCCCGCCTCTTCTATGCATCCACAGGGCAGGGCGGGAATGCGGTAACGCAGCAACGTCCAATCTCCCGCGTTCAGCACCTCCGGCTCGGCTTTGAGAAGCTCCTGCCGGTTCCTCACATAAAGAGCCGCACTCAGCAAAGGGCCGCTCTCCGCTTTCACCCTCACACTCAGGGTCTGCCCAGGATAAAGCTGGGGAGAAAAACAGGGGTCATAGCGGCTGTCATGGAAATCCTCCGGATGATAGTGGGTTTTCCGAAATACGCGGAAGGCGTACCCCGGCCTGAGCAGCCGTTTTACCACTGCTTTCAGTGCCCCATCCCAGTTGCTGAGCAGGGATTCCTCCGGCTGTTCCTGCTCCATTGCCACACGGAACCCTTGAGTGGAGCCGGGCAGATCAAAATGAAACCTGGCCGCATTTCCCTCTAAATGGGCGCGCCATCTCTCTGGGTACGTTTCTCCTGCAATACGGTAAGCCAGAGAGGCAATATAGGTGACGCAGCTCGGAACATCCATGCTGTTCAGGCTGCCCATCACGCTGGAGCACACAAAAGCGTCGTTCAGGGGTTTTCTCCAGCGGTTCTCAATTCCCTCCAGGCCGCAGAGCGTTCCCAGAATACAGCCCACATTCCCGACATTGCAATCCGTATCCCAGCCGCACATGTTGCAGATACACAGCGTCTTGGAAAAATCCCCCTGGCCGTACAGCATGGAGAGTACCATTACAGCCGAATTGGGGATGATATGGCATGCGCCGGGATACCTGTCATACCCATAATTTGCCTTCACGTAGGCGAAGGCCTCCCGCCAATTCTCCGGATGCGCCTGATGGTAAGCGATAAGGTCCTCCGCCACCCTGCGGTACTCGCAGTCTTCCGGGATCACTGACAGGCCCTTTCGAAGCACAGTCCCGATCTCCGTTTCGCAGAATGCAGCACTGATACAGGCTGCCACAAACATACCGCCGTACACACCGTTTCCGCCATGAGAAACGCTGGCCGCCCGCCGGGCATAATCAGCCGCCCGCTCCGGAGCAGCAGGGTTTACTAGACCCCAGGTGTCAATAAAAATCTGGCCGCCGATCTGCTCCGCTACAGCCGCACCGTTTTGCTCCACGGAACCGGAGCGCGGGGCAGGTATTCCGCTTCGAAGGTTTAGATAGGCCGTATGTTCCGTGGAGTTTCCATAACCACCCCACCAGTAAAAACCATGCTCATAG
>OJKJ01000325.1_pt1 | contig 29802 bp, 27 predicted proteins | sample 1596491 | NCBI WGS metagenome assembly OJKJ01 (sample SAMEA4350160, study PRJEB24818) | metagenome | biome: human; feature: gut; material: faeces | place: Denmark | collected 2013-09 | reverse complement strand
GCTTTACATACCGAAATACTTCTTCACTCACGCGGCGTCGCTGCATCAGGGTTTCCCCCATTGTGCAATATTCCCCACTGCTGCCTCCCGTAGGAGTTTGGGCCGTGTCTCAGTCCCAATGTGGCCGGTCACCCTCTCAGGTCGGCTACTGATCGTCGGCTTGGTGGGCCGTTACCCCACCAACTACCTAATCAGACGCGGGTCCATCTTACACCACCGGAGTTTTTCACACCAGACCATGCGGCCCTGTGCGCTTATGCGGTATTAGCAGTCATTTCTAACTGTTATCCCCCAGTGTAAGGCAGGTTACCCACGCGTTACTCACCCGTCCGCCGCTAAGTCAATTTCAATTCCATCCGAAAACTTCATTGAAACCGCTTCGCTCGACTTGCATGTGTTAAGCACGCCGCCAGCGTTCATCCTGAGCCAGGATCGAACTCTCATGTTAAATGATTCGTTTGATCCGGGGTCAAAATCAACTAACTAGCTAATTTATTTCCCGTTTTACTTGTTGTTTGGTTCGTATACAATAATTGTATTCGTTCTGAATTTTCTCATTCAAAGCCATCAAACAATGGCTTATTTTATTAGAATTTTCAGGGTTTTACATACTGTTCAATCTTCTGTTTTCAAAGTGCTTTGTGTTGTTATGTTCTCAACAGCAACTCGTTTATATTACCATATCGTTTCTGTTTTGTCAACAACTTTTTTAATTTATTTTTTTGCTTTTTTCACCGTTTTTCGCGGTGGAGTTACATTATAGCATATCGGCTTGTCCGAGTCAACCATAATTTTACTTTTTTCTCCACGAAAGGGCAAAAAAATAATCATTTGGAAAAGAGCGGAGAAAGAGGGATTTGAACCCTCGCGCCGGTTACCCGACCTACACCCTTAGCAGGGGCGCCTCTTCGGCCTCTTGAGTATTTCTCCGTAGTTCATAGTCTCCATATGATTCGTCCTGTAACAAGATTGTTCCCAGACGCATTGACAATTATACTAGAGAATATTTCGATTGTCAACCCATATTTTCATTTATTTCCTGTTGAATTTTGTCGTGTACTATATCTGCTATTTGAATTGTCCTTAACCCAACATATTGTTCCGGCTGCAGCGGTTCCAGGAAGCGTACCTGGACCTTTTGCTTCTTAATAGAATTAACATCGAATGGTTTGAAGCAGTCAATCAGTGCAACCGGCACAATCGGACACCTGGCATTTACCGCGCTCTTGAAGGTTCCTCCTTTAAAAGAGAGAAGATGATTTCCTTCCCTGCTCCGGGTCCCCTCGGCGAATATCACGTAATTTCTTCCCTGCTTTACATCCTCCGTCATCTTTGTGATGACCTTTAAAGATGCTTTTACGTCCTGGCGGTCTATGGACATGCCGTGCATGGCCGCGATGACCTGCTTGATTAATATAATATTAGAAGCTTCTTTCTTAACGACAATCCCCAGCGGATTGGGACAGCTCTCCATAATGGCCAGAACATCAAACAGGCCCTGGTGATTGGGAAACAGGATAAAACCGTTTTTTTCGGGCAGATTTTGAATTCCGTGGACTTCTACTTCCACACGGCCTGTGCGGTTTACCGTTTTTACTACATTCCTAATATAATCATATCGCTGCTGTTCTGTGTGGGTGTCCCCTGATCTTCCCAGCTTCCAGATATGATAAAACCATATTGGAGCTCGAAAAAAGTTCCGAAGCACCATATACGCAATACGGTTCATGATTTCCTCCTGCGTTTCTCTGTATTGTAATTGGACAGAGAAACTATTCTTCCCTGTATTCTTTTATCGCGGTCTCATATAGATTGTTTCCTTTGCTGTCGATGACGACAATCACAGGGAAATCTTCTATCTCCAGACGGCGGATCGCTTCTGTACCCAGGTCATCGTAAGCGATCACCTCTGAGGAAATAATCCGCTTAGACAGAAGTGCTCCGGCCCCTCCTACTGCGGCAAAATAGACGGAACCATTTCTGACAATGGCATCCACCACCTCTTTACTTCTCTTTCCCTTTCCAATCATGCCGCCAAGCTCCATATCGAGAAGCTGCGGCGTATACCGGTCCATGCGGCTGGCTGTCGTAGGACCTGCCGATCCGATGGGCCGCCCTTCTCTTGCAGGGGATGGACCCATGTAATAGATCATGCTGCCGCTGATTTCAAACGGCAGTTCCTGCCCCCTGTCCAGTGTCTCCTGCATCCTCTTATGTGCCGCATCCCTGGCTGTATAGATGGTTCCTGTTAAATATACGTAATCGCCCGCTAAAAGGCCGGCTGCGTCGTCCTTGGTAATTGGTGCTTTCAAATAACGGTCCATACTGTGGTAAGCCCTCCTTCTCTTTCTTATATAATTCGGTGCGCATGGCGGTTTACATGGCAACAGATATTGACCGCCACAGGCAGGCCCGCAATATGGGTGGGGTATGTCTCGATGTTTACCGCCAAAGCTGTGACGCTCCCGCCGAGTCCGCCCGGTCCGATTCCAAGACGGTTGATTTTTCCGAGCAACTCCTTCTCAAGCTCTCCTGCATAGCCCGCCGGAGGCTCCTCCTCCAGGTTTCTGGTCAGGGCATGCTTTGCCATCTCCGCACATTTTTCGAAGGTTCCGCCAATTCCCACTCCGATTACCATAGGGGGACAGGCATTAGGGCCTGCATCACGGACTGCCGTAAGTACGGCTTCCTTAATTCCTTCGATCCCATCCGCCGGCTTTAACATAAAGATACGGCTCATGTTTTCACTTCCAAAGCCTTTGGGCGCTACGGTGATATCGATCCGATCTCCATCCGTGATCTCATAATGGATGACAGCCGGAGTGTTATCCTTCGTGTTGATCCGTTCTATCGGCTCTACCACGGATTTACGAAGATAACCTTCCACATATCCGTCATGTACGCCCTGATTCACCGCGTCGGCCAGGCTGCCTCCTTCTATATGTACGTCCTGTCCTATTTTTAAGAAAATGACAGCCATACCAGTATCCTGGCAGATGGGAATTCTGTCTTCCCCGGCAATTTTTAAATTTTCCTCCAGCTGCTCTAAGATCTGCCTTCCCAGCGGCGACCGCTCCCGTCTTACCGCATCGCAGAATACATTCTTCATGTCGTCCGACAGAACATGGTTCGCTTCTATACACATTTCTTTAATATTTCTTCTTATCTCTTCGGCCTGAATGGTTCTTATCATACGATTCCTCCATATAAATGATGAAATCCATCACTCTCTTTTACTAACTATAAGGGATTGATCCTTTGAAATCAAGTATAATCATGTGTTATTTCTTATGCAATTACTCTTGACAATAGATAGATCGTAGTGTATTATTGTATTAAGTAATTAGTACAATAATACAAATGGAGGTGAGCGAATGACATGGCATTTTGAAAATGACAGACCAATCTATACTCAGCTTTTGGAGCAGATACGTCTTCGGATTATATCAGGCATCTATGCGGCGGGCAGCCGCCTGCCATCTGTCAGGGAACTGGCGGCAGATGCTTCTGTCAATCCCAATACGATGCAGAAGGCATTATCGGAGCTGGAACAAAGCGGTATTATCTATTCTCAAAGAACATCGGGACGTTTCGTCACGGAGGACACGGCAATGATTGAACATGTAAAAGAAGAGATTGCAGAAGAAAAAATCAAAGAATTTTTTAAGGTCATGAACAGTCTTGGCCTGAAACCGGGGGATACACTAAAATTAGTAGAAAAAGCGGCAAAGGAGATGAGTCAATGAATTCTATACTACAGTGCAGCCATATCACAAAAAAATTTGGCTCTTTAACAGCTCTCGATGATGTGAATTTCACCATCGAGCCAGGCAGAATCGTAGGGCTTCTGGGGCCTAACGGAAGCGGCAAGTCGACATTTATCAAGCTGGCCACAGGCCTGTTAACTCCGACAACCGGAACGATCACCATCTGCGATCTTCCGGTCAGTGTCGAGACGAAACGGAGAGTCTCCTACCTGCCCGATAAGAATTACTTAAATGACGGGCTGAGAATCAACCAGTTACTCGACTATTTTCACGATTTTTACGACAATTTTGATTTAAACAAGGCTTACGAGATGTTAAAACGTCTGAACATCGATCCGAAGTGCCGGCTGAAAACGCTATCCAAAGGAACGAAGGAAAAGGTTCAGCTGATTCTGGTCATGAGCCGAAACGCCGATCTTTATCTTCTGGATGAACCGATCGGCGGTGTCGATCCGGCGGCCAGAGACTATATTTTAAATACCATATTATCAAATTACAATGAACAGGGTTCCATTATTATTTCCACTCATTTAATTTCCGATATTGAACCAGTTCTGGATGACATCATCTTTATCAAGGATGGAACGATTGTTCTGACCAGTTCCGTCGATGCAATCCGGGAGGAAAACGGTAAATCTGTAGATGCTCTGTTCAGGGAGGTGTTCAAATGCTAGGTAAAGTATTCAAACATGAAATGAAATCCACATCCCGATTATTTTTACCGCTGATGATCGGATTCATAGCCATTACGCTACTGTGCAAATTTACATTTGAAACCAGCTACAGTGCGATTCTGGGAAACAACCGGCTGATGGAAACGATTACGGTAATCTTTTTTGTCCTGTATTTCATCTATATCATCGCCCTGTTTGTCATGACTTCTGTATTTATCGTCATGCACTTTTATAAAACCATGGTAAGTGATCAGGGATACTTAACCAACACACTTCCTGTGAAGATGAGCACTCTGATCAATGCAAAGCTTTTGTCAGCCGTCCTGTGGGAGATTATCGCCGGTGTATTGTTTATCTTATCCATATTCATTTTTTTCACCGGACACCTGCACATAAATCTGACTGATCTCCAGCAGCTGCTCCGTGATTTTGAGACGCTCTATCGGGAGGCTTCAAATTACTTGAACATGCCCATTTTCCTGATTGAAGTCACTATTACCTGCATCGCCGGTCTGATTTCCGGACCTCTGATGCTGTATGCGGCGATTGCGCTTGGTCACTTATTCCGGAAACACAGAGTCCTCTGGGCTATCATTTCTTACTTTGTTATCTATGTGGTAATGCAGATTATCAGCAGCGTGTATTTCTCCATATGCGGTTACTCCTCTCCTCTTATCAGCAATTCGGAGTACGCCGTTCAGACGGTTAAGAATTATATGCTGTTCACCACCATCTTCAGCGTGGCCTGCACAGCGGGATTTTATGCAATAACAGATTATATCTTTACCAGGAAGCTTAATCTGGAGTAATATCTTTCGGGTGAAAGGAACAGATAAAAAACAAGGAACAGTAAAAAACGTGGTAATTCCGATCAGAGGATGTTGATCCTATCGGGATTACCACGTTTTTTATTTTTATATCCGGCATTCTCAATCCTGGCTCTTCTTTCAAACCATATTTTGAATCCTTGTTATTCCTTCTTGAATATCTTCGCTTCAATAGAAGCGATCGTAATACTTTCCAGCCGCTTCCGGCATAATTCATCGAGATCCGCATAGATTCCATCCATGATGGCCGCCATACCGGATGCGATCATGCAGTCCATTTCCTTGTCGCCTGATTTCCATGAAGCCGATACAAAATCGACCTCCAGAGCATCGCATACCTGCCTTAAATTCACGCAGGATGAGTCTTTTTCAAAATGGTATCCGCCTTCCAGCCCCTCTTTTGTTGAAATGATCCCGGCCTTTTTTAACTTGGCCATGACCTTTCTCACTCTGGCCGGATTGGTGCATACGTTGGAAGCCAGCGCCTCGCTGGATATGGTTTCCTGACGGTGATTCAAATATACCAAGGCGTGGACCGCTATTGCAAATTCACTTGTCATGTGATTCGCCCCCTGTCTGATTCATACTCTTCCCTGAAACTTTAATCTGTAATTATTATTGTTTCAGTTTATATTGTAATACTATCAATTTTGCTTATTTTTGTCAAGAGGCATACTAAAATAAATCAACGGCCGCCCTTTTCAGGGATGAACGATTCTGTTATAATAGGCAATAGAATCGTGATCAATAGTTGATTTCTGCCGGAAAGGGGGTTTTATTATGGGATTAAAGGCACTGCCGATTGGATTTGATAATTTTAAAAGAGTTATATCGGACGGATTTTATTATGTGGATAAAACCGATTTAATAAAGGATTTGATAGACAAGGGGGCCGCCGTTAATCTATTTACCAGACCCAGACGTTTTGGAAAAAGTCTCAATATGAGCATGCTACAGTATTTTTTTGAGAATACGGGAGACGAAATTCTTAATGAGGAAAACCGAAATTTATTCTATGGTCTCCGAATCATGGAAGCCGGTGATAAGATAAGTACACGGATCTGATGGGACATTATCCGGTTATTAGTCTTTCTTTGAAATCTTTAAAACAGCCTTCCTTTGATTTGGCTTTTGCCTGCCTGAAGGAAGATATCGCAAAGGAGTTTCAGCGTCATAAAAATATTCTTTCTTCATTAACTGTAGAAAAGCAAAAGAAGTTTATAAGAATATCAACTGGAAAAGGAGGCAAAGAAGACTATATAAGAGCGATTCTTTTTCTGTCAGAGGCTCTTTATGAATTTTATGGCCGGAATACGATTATTCTGATTGATGAATATGATGTACCCTTAGAAAATGCATGGTTTTCCGGATTTTATGAAGAGATGAGCGGCCTTATGCGTTCCTTATTTGAATCTGCCTTAAAGACAAATCTTTGTCTGGAGTTCGCGGTTCTGACCGGGTGTCTGAGAATTTCGAAGGAATCCATCTTCACAGGGCTTAATAATCTTGAGATTATTTCGATTTTGAATCCCAGCTATGGAGAGCACTTTGGGTTCCTTCAATCGGAGGTGGATGAGATGCTTCGGTATTATGGGGCAGAACATGCCCATGATACAATAAAGGACTGGTATGATGGATATTTATTTGGAGATTTTTATGTATATAATCCCTGGAGTGTTATTAATTATGTGAAGTGCCTTGACGCAGATCCGGAGTTTTTTCCTTCTCCTTATTGGAGCAATACAAGTTCTAACAGCATTGTGAGGGAATTGATTGAACATGCTGACGGAGGCGTAAGGGAGGAGATCGAACAACTGATAGAAGGAGGTTCTATTGAGAAGCAAATCCATGAGGACATTACTTATGAAGATATTTACGAGACCCAGGATAATCTGTGGAATTTTCTCTTTTTTACCGGATACTTAAAACAGACAGGGAGACGGTTAGAATTAGAAACACAGTATGTAACGCTGTCAATTCCTAATCTGGAGGTTCTCTATATTTATAAAAATACAGTGAGGACATGGTTTGAGCAGTCAGTAAAACAAAAAAATCTGGGAAGGCTGTACGAGGCTATAGAAAATGGAGATACCGCTGTGATGGAAGAGGAGATTTCTTCTAATCTTCAGGCTACAATCAGCTTCTTCGATTATGCTGAAAGCTATTACCATGGATTTATGACCGGTCTCCTGAAGGGGTTTGGAAAGTATCGGATTCAGTCTAACCGCGAGTCCGGTCTCGGAAGACCTGACCTGATTCTGCGCACCCCCAGCTTACGGGGACGGGCAATTATTATGGAGTTAAAAGCGGTGAAACATTTTCATGACCTGGAAAACGGTTGCGAAGAAGCCAGAAAGCAGATCGTGGCGATGAAGTACATGGAGGGCTTGAAGGATGAGGGTTATGAGTCTGTTACCGGATATGCAATCAGTTTTTTCAGAAAAGACTGTGCCATAAAGGCTTTGTAAAAAGGCTCTGTACATGCAGAAAAAATAAAGATAATTACCATTGTCCATATAGAAGCCGGCCGCAGGATCAGACTGTCAAAAGACAGCTCCTGCGGCCGGCTTCATCCATTATTTTAACATTTTACCCATGATTACAACACAGCCCATAATGATCAGGATTGATACAAAGATTCCGCCCATCCCTTTTCCCATGATTTCCAGAGCTATTAAGAAATTTTCCATCATCGTTTTTCCCTCCTATAAGAATCTTGTCACCAGGCTGATGACAAGGCCGCCTGCTATAACTGAAGCAATCTGGCCGGATACATTGGCGCCGACTGCGTGCATCAGGATAATATTTCCCGGCTCCTCTTTCTGGGCCATCTTCTGTACTACTCTGGCAGACATGGGGAACGCGGATATTCCGGCCGCGCCGATCATCGGGTTGATTTTCTCTTTACGGAACAGATTTAATATTTTGGCAAACAGCACTCCGCCTATGGTGTCAAATACAAAGGCAATCAGGCCAATGCCCATGATCATCAGCGTATCGACTCTCACAAATGCATCCGCACGCATGCTGAAGGAGATCGTAATTCCCAGAAGCAGGGTGATTAAATTGGCGAGCCCATTCTGAGCCGTGTCGGAAAGATTGCCGAGAACACCGCATTCCCTCAACAGGTTGCCAAACATTAAGAATCCCACAAGGGCCACCGACATCGGGGCGATCATGCCTACAATGATAGTTACAACGATTGGAAATGCTATCCTCATGGCCTTCGAAACGCCCGCAGGCTTATACTCCATATGGATGGTTCTCTCCTTCTTTGTCGTGACCAGCCTGATGGCAAATGGCTGTACAATCGGCACCAGGGCCATGTAGGAGTAGGCGGCCACCGCTATGGCTCCAATATATTTTGAATGGAGAATCTGGGACACGAGGATGGAGGTCGGTCCATCTGCCGCGCCGATAATTCCGATGGATGCTGCGTCTTTCAAGTCAAATCCCAGCAGTACCGCCGCACAGATCGCGATAAAGATTCCCAGCTGAGCGGCCGCACCAAATAAGAACATCACCGGCTGGGACAGCAGGGGGCCGAAATCGATCATGGCTCCGATTCCGATAAACAGGAGGATGGGAAGCGCCTCAGACGCTTCGATCCCCACATGAAACAGCCACTCTATAATTCCGTTGGTGTCGCCGACACCGGCCAGCACCTGATTGATAACCCCTGTATTCGGCAGATTCACCAGAATTGCCCCGAATCCCATGGGCAGAAGCAGCGCCGGTTCATACTCTTTTTTAATTGCAAGCCATATCAGGATGATTCCCACCAGATACATGAGTATTTGCTGCCAAGTAACAGACATAATTCCCTCTAATAAGAATTCCATTTCCATCCTCCTGTTTTCTCTATTGTCCTAATTTTTATTGTCCCTTTTCTTTTTCCCGGTTCAGTTCTATTTTTACCGTCTTTATTACCTTTTCATTCATTTTAAGGATGGTGTAATGGATGCCATCCTCATCCAGCTCTATAGGCATCTGTTTGTCATTCGGTATGTATCCGAGACATTCGATCAGATAGCCTGACAGGGTATCGCAGGAGCTCTCAATCTCCTCGTGAAGAACCTCATTTAAATCGTACAGGAGGATGCTTCCGGCCGCCTGGTATACATGGGGTTCCACCTCCACAAGCTCCGGCTCCACGTCTTCATACTCGTCGTGTAAATCGCCCACAATCTCCTCGATTAAGTCTTCCATGGTCACAATACCCGACACGCCGCCGTACTCGTCAACGAGCACAGCCATCTTCAGCTTGTTCTTCTGCATCTCCTGAAATAATTTATCCGTCTTCCTGTTTTCAGGAATAAAATACGGTTTCTGCATGATGGCGCGAATGTCGATTTCCCTGACGGGCTTCTTATTCGCTTCTATGATAAAATCCTTCATAAACAGGATTCCCACTATATTGTCAATCTCATCCTCATAGACCGGGATTCTGGAGTGTCTGCTGCTTAGTATTTCGTCGATGCTGGACAGCAGAGGCGTACTTAGATCCACGGCAATCATGTCCTGGCGCGGAGTCATGATTTCTCTCGCCTTCTTATCGTCAAATAAAAAGATGGAGGTTATCATATCCTGTTCAATTTCATTGAACACGCCGCTTTCCCGGCCGGTCTGGAGCATGGAACGGATCTCTTCTTCAGAAACCTCCTCTTCCAGATTCTCCGTCTTAAGTCCCAGAAGCCTTAATATTCCGTTGGTGGACGCGGACAACAGGGCTATAAACGGGGCCATGATCTTAGAAATGATAGTAATCGGCTTAACGGCGAACAGGCTGAAGGCCTCCGCCTTCTGCAGCGCAACCCTTTTCGGCACCAGTTCACCAAATACCAGGTTGAAATAAGACAGGATGATCGTAACCACCACCATCGCTATGCTCTGGCTGTAGGGAATTCCTGACTGCGCCATGCGGTTTCCCAGTATCTGTGAAATACCGGTCGCCGCGGATGCACTGGAAAAGAATCCGGCAAACGTGATTGCCACCTGGATGGTTGACAGAAATCCTGTGGAGTTTTCTGATAGTTTTTGAATCAGGGCCGCCTTTTTATTGCCATTGTCGGCGAGCATCCGGATCCTGTTTTTGTTGACAGATACAACTGCCATTTCTGCCCCTGCGAAAAATGCATTCATCATGGTAAGGGCTATTAATAGTAAAATCTGTGCGGCTATCGCAGCCGCGCCTGGGTCACTGTCCAAGCTTAATTCCTCCTTTATTTGGGTTGGGTATTCCGGCATTTTCCTAAGAAAAAAAGACTTTTATTACAGCATGGATTATTCCACACTGCAATAAAAGTCTTGCCATTTCAATTCCCAGCGGATTATTTGTTTTACAATCCACGCCCGGTAATTCAACAGAGTGCGACTACATCTGATCTCACTTGTCTTGTTAAAGCGTTCATTAATCGTACTGACGCACAGGAATCCATAAGGTTATGCCGGCTACTCCCCTTTATTGATGGTATTATTATAATATAAAGAGCGAAAAATTTCTATTAAAAAATTGTTAAGTTTTCCACAGCAGCCTTTTATTCTTCGATTTCCGGAGCGGTCTCTTCATCTTCCAGGTCCAGATCTTCCATGCCTTCGCCCTCTGATTTGCTTCCGTCATCACGGACCTTGGCAATACTAGCCACGCGGATATCGGATTCCTGATCGATATTCATAAGCTTCACACCGGAGGTGTTGCGCCCGATTACGGAGATATCTTCCACGGTAATTCTGATTACAATTCCCTCATTGGTGATAATCATAATATCGTGATCGTCATGCACCAGCTTCGCTCCCACGATCGTACCGGTCTTCTCTGTGATCTTATAGCAGAGTACGCCCTTTCCGCCTCTCTTCTGCGGGGTGAATTCGTCGATCGGGGTACGTTTGCCCATACCGTTTTCGGATACGATTAACAGCTTCTCACCCTGCGTATCCATCTGCATGCCAACGACCTCGTCATCATCGTTAAGCTTCATGCCGATTACACCCATGGATACACGTCCCGTTACACGGACATCGGTCTCATTGAAACGGATACACTGGCCCATCTTCGTAATCAGGAAAATATCCTTTGAATTATCGGTTGCCTTTACCTCGATGAGCTCGTCATCCTCGCGGAGTACAATGGCCTGAAGTCCGTTCTTTCTGACATTGGCGTATTCCATCATCGGGGTCTTCTTTACCATACCGTTCTTTGTCGCCATGAATAAGAACTTGTCGTCGTCATATTCCTTCATCGGAATGATGGCGGTAATGCTCTCTCCCGGAAGCAGCTGAAGCAGATTGATAATCGCCGTGCCTCTGGCCGTCCTGCTTCCCTCCGGAATCGCATACGTCTTAAGCCTGTATACACGTCCTGTATTGGTAAAGAACATGATATAGTGGTGGTTGGTGGTCATAATCAGATCTTCGATATAATCCTGGTCGATGGTCTGCATTCCCTTGATTCCCTTACCGCCTCTGTTCTGGCTCCTAAAGTTGTCCACGGACATTCTCTTGATATAGCCCAGCTTTGTCATGGCAACGATGGTGCTCTCATCTGGAATTAAGTCTTCCATGGACATGTCGAATTCATCGAATCCGATGGAGGTTCTTCTGTCATCCCCATATTTATCGGAGATCAGCATGATCTCTTCCCGGATTACGCCAAGAAGCTTCTTCTCATCTGCAAGAATGGCTCTCAACTCCTCTATCTTCGCTTCCAGTTCCTTAAATTCGTTCTCCAGCTTCTCACGTTCCAGACCTGTAAGAGCACGGAGACGCATATCCACGATCGCCTGGGACTGAACATCACTTAAGCCAAAGCGCTCCATGAGTTCTGCCTTCGCAATCTGAACGTTCTGCGAATTACGGATAATCCGGATAACTTCATCGATATTATCAAGAGCGATCAGCAAGCCCTGTAAAATATGAGCGCGCTCTTCCGCCTTGTTTAAATCGTACTGGGTCCTTCTGGTTACGACTTCCTTCTGGTGCGCTAAATACAGCTTGAGCATCTGCATCAGGTTTAAAACACGAGGCTCGTTATTGACAAGCGCCAGCATAATGACGCCGAATGTATCCTGTAACTGGGTATGTTTTAAAAGCTGGTTTAAAATAACATTGGCATTGACATCACGGCGAAGTTCGATGACGATTCTCATACCGGTACGGTCAGACTCATCTCGTAAATCCGTGATTCCATCGATTTTCTTCTCTTTTGCAAGCTCCGCCATCTTTTCGATCAGACGGGCCTTATTTACCATGTAAGGAAGTTCTGTTACGATAATACGGCTCTTTCCGTTGGGAAGCGTCTCGATATCCGTCACGGCGCGGACTCTTATCTTTCCGCGTCCTGTGCGGTAAGCCTCTTCGATCCCCATCTTTCCCAGGATGGTTGCTCCTGTGGGGAAATCCGGCCCCTTGATGATCTCAAGGACCTCTTCCATCTCGGTCTCTCTGTTTTCCTCTACCTGATTATCAATAACTTTAACAACAGCGCCGATCACTTCTCTTAAGTTATGAGGCGGTATGTTGGTCGCCATACCTACGGCGATACCCGATGTTCCGTTGACCAGAAGATTCGGGAATCTGGCCGGAAGAACAACCGGTTCCTTCTCGGTCTCATCGAAGTTCGGTGTGAAATCAACGGTATTCTTGCCGATATCGGCCAGCATCTCCATGGAGACCTTGCTCAGACGCGCCTCCGTGTATCGCATGGCCGCTGCTCCGTCACCATCGACAGAACCAAAGTTGCCATGGCCGTCTACCAGAGGATATCTGGTGGACCACTCCTGCGCCATATTTACCAAAGCTCCGTAGATAGAGCTGTCGCCGTGCGGATGGTATTTACCCATGGTATCACCGACGATACGGGCACATTTACGATGGGGTTTATCTGGTCCGTTATTCAGTTCGATCATTGAGAATAAGACTCTTCGCTGAACCGGCTTCAAACCATCCCTTACATCAGGAAGCGCACGGGCAGCGATAACACTCATGGCGTAGTCGATATACGACTTTTCCATGGTCTTTTTCAAATCTACCTCATGAACCTTATCAAAGATATTTGGTTCCATATTTCTTCTCCTTTATAACGCAATATTAATTGTTTTTTAGATATCCAGATTGCCGTACTTGGCATTGGCCTCGATGAATTCACGTCTCGGTTCTACCTGGTCTCCCATCAGTGTCGTAAATGTCAGATCAATCTCCGATGCAGTCTCCTCGTCGAAGGCAACACGAAGCAGAATCCTGCGCTCAGGATCCATGGTCGTCTCCCAGAGCTGCTCGGCATCCATCTCTCCCAGACCTTTATAACGCTGTATCTTATTATTGGTGTCACGTCCGATTTCCTTCAGGATGTTGTTTAGCTCTTCATCACTGTACGCGTACCATACCTTCTTGTTCTTTTCCACCTTGTATAACGGCGGCTGAGCCAGATAGACATGGCCCTGTTTGATCAACTCCGGCATGAAACGGTAAAGGAAGGTCAGAAGAAGCGTACTGATATGCGCTCCATCCACATCGGCATCGGTCATAATGATAATCTTATTATAGCGAAGCCTCGAGATATCGAAATCCTCATGAATTCCGGTACCGAACGCCGTAATCATTGCTTTAATTTCCGCATTGGAGTAGATACGGTCCAGTCTGGCCTTCTCCACGTTCAAAATCTTGCCTCGAAGAGGAAGGATGGCCTGGGTATCTCTGGAACGGGCCGTCTTTGCGGAACCGCCGGCGGAATCTCCCTCGACGATATAAATCTCACAGTTTTCCGGATTCTTGTCAGAACAGTCTGCCAGCTTGCCCGGAAGAGCCATCCCCTCGAGTGCCGTCTTTCTTCTCGTCAAGTCTCTGGCCTTTCTCGCGGCCGCACGGGCGCGCTGTGCCAGGATGGATTTATCACAGATTGTCTTTGCCACAGACGGATTCTGCTCCAGGAAATACGTAAACTGCTCCCTTAAAATACTGTCCACGGCGCCTCTTGCCTCACTGTTTCCCAGCTTCTGCTTCGTCTGGCCTTCAAACTGAGGTTCCTCGATCTTCACGCTGATGATGGCGGTTAAGCCCTCCCGGATGTCCTCACCGGAAAGATTGGACTCGCTCTCCTTCAGCAGCTTGTTGTTTCTCGCATAGTCGTTCAGCGTATTCGTAAGGGCGTTTTTAAATCCGGATAGATGGGTTCCGCCCTCAGGTGTATTAATGTTGTTAACAAAGCTGTAGATATTCTCCGTATAAGAGTCGTTGTGCTGCATGGATATCTCCACGTACACACCGTCCTTGGATCCCTCACAGTAAAATACCTGATCGTAAAGCGCAGCCTTGCCTCGGTTTAAATAAGTGACAAACTCCTTGATACCGCCTTCGTAATGGAATACATGCTCGTGCTTCTCTTCCCGGTTGTCCCTCAATATAATCTTTAAGTTCTTTGTTAAGAACGCGGTCTCCCTCAGACGAATCTTTAAAGTATCATAATCAAACACGGTTTCCTCGAAAATGGTATCGTCCGGAAGGAAGGTAACCTTCGTACCATGCTCATCCGGACCTGCCTCTCTGATGACCTTGAGGGGGTACATGGTCTTTCCCTTTTCATAACGCTGCTTATACGTTTTTCCATCCTGAGTGATCTCGACTTCCAGCCAATTGGACAGCGCATTTACGACGGATGCGCCAACGCCGTGAAGGCCGCCGGACACCTTGTATCCCCCGCCGCCGAATTTACCGCCTGCGTGGAGGATGGTAAATGCTACCTCTACCGCTGGTATTCCGGCCTTTTTCTGGATGCCTACCGGGATGCCCCGGCCGTCATCGACAACCGTAATGGAATTGTCCTCATTAATGGTTACATCAATTGTATCACAGTAGCCGGCCAGAGCCTCATCCACCGCATTATCGACAATCTCATATACAAGGTGATGGAGTCCCCTTACGGAAGTACTGCCAATGTACATACCCGGTCTCTTTCTGACCGCCTCAAGCCCTTCTAGTATCTGGATTTGATCTGCACCATATTCTTCATTCAAAGCGCTCATAATCATGAATTCCTCCTAATTCTCACTGTAAACTTCACCACTCACAACCTTGAATATCTTATCAATCCGGAACCGGTTATTGACGAAATCCTCCAGTCCCGTGCAGGTGATCATGGTCTGTATATGATTAATTCCCGATAACAAGTGATTCTGTCTGCTGCCATCCAGCTCAGATAACACATCATCCAGCAAAAGGATTGGATAATCATTTACTATTTTTTTGACGAGTTCAATTTCTGCAAGCTTTAAGGATAACGCAGCCGTCCTCTGCTGTCCCTGGGAACCAAACCGCCTGATATCGATATCATTGATGATAAAGCTTAAATCATCTCTATGGGGTCCAGTCAGCGTCGTCCTCTGCTTTAAATCCGAAGGCCTGCTCTTTCTTAATGTATCTTCAAACATATCGACTGTGGCATTTGGCTCATAGCTGATATGTAAAGATTCTTTTTCTCCTGACAGCTGCCGGTGGATGCCGCCGATCAAATCGTTTAACTGACCTACAAAGGCCTCCCGGCACCGGATTACCTCCCGACCGTACTGGACCAGCTGCATATCCCAAATATCCAGAGTCTCCTCATAGTCCGGCCGGAACATAATGTCCTTCAACAGCTTGTTTCTCTGGGTCACAATCTTATTATACTGAACCAGAGAATGTACATACAGCTTATTTAGTTGACATAACTCTAAGTCAATAAACCGCCTTCGCTCGGCGGGGCCGTTTTTTATGAGATTTAAGTCTTCTGGAGAAAAAAATACAACATTGACAATCCCAAACAGTTCACTGGCCTTCTTGATCGGAACACCGTTGACCGCCACGCCCTTTGCTCTGTTTTTCTTTAAATGCATGTCGATCCTGTATGGGACATCTCTTTTTCTGACGTTTAATTTGATATGCGACTCATCCCTGTCAAACTGTATGATTTCCTTATCTTTGCTTCCCCTGTGGGATTTTGTCGTAGCACAGACATAGATTGCTTCTAAGATATTGGTTTTCCCCTGGGCATTATCTCCATAAAGGATGTTGGTCCCATGACTGAAATCCATATGTAGTTTATCGTAATTTCTGTAATTTTTAAGCTCTATCGACTCGATAATCATGGACTTCTCTTATTCCTCGATTTTAATCGTCTTTCCGTCGTACTCGACGATGTCTCCGGCTCTCAGTTTTTTACCGCGCTGAAGCTCAGTCCTGCCGTTTACTTTGACTAAGGCTTCCTCTATTACGTATTTTGCATCCACGCCGGAGCCGACCAGACCCGCTGCTTTCAGGGCCTGGCCAAGCTTGATGTATTCATCTCTTAACTTGATTATTTCCATTATTTCTCCTTTTTTCACTCCGTCATCCTAAACGGATGCGGCGTTGAAGTTGACCGGAAGAATTAAATAGATATATTTTCCTTCTTCATCCCTGATAAAACAAGGGGATTTCGGATTCAGCATATAAAGAGTTACTTCTTCGTCATCAATAATTCTGAGCGCATCAATCAGGAACTTTGGATTAAAGCCAATCATGATGTCGCTGCCTGTCTTATGGGCCGTCACTTCGGCGTTCATGGATCCGAAGCTGGAATTCATCTTAAGCTGTAGCTCCTGATCCACCACATTGATGATTAACGGCTTCTTATCGTTCTCACGGATCAGGATGGTCGCTCTCTCGATGGAGTCTAAGAGTTCCCGCTTATTGACCGTGATCTTGGTCTCGTAATCGCTGGACAGCATCTGGTCGATCCGGAAATACTCACCCTCGATCAGTCGGGATACCACGATGGTATCGTCAAATTCGAATAAAATATGGTTGCTGCTGAAGAATATCAGCACTTCTTTTTCGTTGTCGCCGCCCAGAATCTTGCTGACCTCACTGAGAGTCTTGCCAGGAACGATGACTTTTATATCATGGTACGTATCTTTTAATTCCACATTCCGGATGGAAATACGGTGGCCATCCAGAGAAACGACCTTTAACTGGCTTCCGGATACCTGAAATAATTCACCGGTCATCATCTTATTGCTGTCGTTGGGAGCAATGGAGAAAATGGTCTGGCGGATGACTTCCTTCAGTGTGAACTGGGAAAGGCAGATGTAATTATCTCTTTCTATATAGGGAAGGTATGCGAATTCTTCACCGTCACGTCCCTGAATATGGAATACGGATTTTTCGCAGGAAATCGTGGTGGTGAACTTCTCATCGCTTTCAATGGTAACGACAGAGTCTCCTGCGGATGAAAGCTTTCTAACGATTTCGGATAACAGCTTGGCATCCAGAGCGATCTTTCCGCGTTCATGGATGGTTCCTTCTACTTTAGTTTCAATACCGAGTTCCATATCGTTGGCTGTCAGTTTGATCTCTGAACCGCTGGCATCGATAAAGATGCATTCTAAGATCGACATGGTTGTTTTGGATGGAACTGCTTTTAAAACGATGTTGATGCCGTTTAAAATGGCATCCTGTTGAAATGTCAGCTTCATAATTGTTGATAACTCCTTTTCAGTAAATTCACGAATTTTATAGATAGATAAATAGATAAATTCCGTCGTATTAGTAGTAGGGGCTGTGGGTATGTGTAAAAGCCTTAAAATCTCTTAGGGGGACAGGCTTTTCCCTGTGAATAAGAGTGTGAATAACGTCCACAATACTTCAGGAAAACTCTCAGGTTATCCACATGAGCCTGAGAACGGAAAAGAACCCCTTGGTTATCCACAGGTAATCAACATCCAATTCACATGAAATTGTGGATGAAGCTACTGTGGACTGAGTTTTTTCTTAAGGATATCAAGAGTGTTTATTAAATTGGAATCATTCTTGCCAATATCGGCCTTTATCTTTTCAATTCCATGGATAATGGTCGTATGGTCGCGGCCTCCAAGATATTTCCCGATCATCTGGAGCGGCGTTCCGACGATTTCACGGCATAGGTACATGACAATCTGGCGTGGATAGACGATTTCCTTGTTCCGTTTCTGGGAACAGATATCGAGGGGGGTGATTCCGTAATGGTCCGCCACTACCTGGATGACCAGTTCCGGCGTCACTTCCCGCTTGTCATTAGGGGAAATGATGTCCTTTAAGGCTTCTTCTGCCAGCTCCACGGTGATTTCCTTGTTGTCCAGCCTGGAAAGAGCAACGATTTTCGTCAGGGCGCCTTCCAGTTCACGGATATTGGACTTAATGTTGGTGGCAATGTATTTGATTACCTCGTTATCGATGTTATAGCCTTCCATCTCTTCCTTTTTCCGGAGGATGGCCATCCGCGTCTCGTAGTCCGGAGACTGGATGTCTACGGTCAGGCCCCATTCGAACCGGGAACGGAGACGTTCTTCCAGCGTCTCAATTTCTTTCGGCGGTTTATCTGAGGAGATTATAATCTGTTTTTTGGATTCATATAATGCATTGAACGTGTGGAAGAATTCTTCCTGTGTACTTTCCTTGCCGATAATGAACTGAATATCATCGATCAGCAGAACGTCGTTCGTCCTGTACTTATCGCGGAACTCAGTAGGAGAGAAGTTGTTCTTATTACGGATGGCATCAATCAGCTCGTTGGTGAATTTCTCACTCGTTACATAAAGAACCTTTGCATTCGGGTTATTTTTCAAAATAAAATGACCGATGGAATGCATCAGATGCGTTTTTCCGAGTCCCACGCCTCCATAGATAAAAAGCGGGTTGTAGATTTCTCCCGGGGATTCGGCAACCGCCAAAGATGCAGCATGGGCCAGATTGTTATTGGCACCGACTACAAAGGTATCGAATGTATATTTCGGATTTAAATTGGCGTTTATGATGGCCGACTGGCTGACCGTGTTAAGCGCGTTGTTAATCAGCGTATTCCCGGCCTGGGCCTTTGGAACTTCCTCCTGCGGAACCTGGTTTTCCACAACGAAGTCCACGTTACATTCAAATCCTGTTACCTCTTCAATGGTAATTTTTAAAAGGAAACCGTACTTTTTACGGATATACCCTAAAAATTCCACGTCCGGGACGGTAACCGTTACGGTGTCTCCGTTTATGGAATGTACTTTCAGTGGGAGAAGCCAGGTTTTGAAGGAAACATCGGTAATTTCGTGCTCTTCCTTCAAATTCAGTAAGATTTCGTCCCATTTTTCTTTTAACTTTTCTAACATCTCAAGTCTCCTACATCTATCAAAATGCAAATAACGGAAAGTCCCCCTCACACCTGTTTGGGGGAATAGTGCGCATTAGCCCAATCTAAAACCATTTTATACTATTTCGGAACAATTTTCAATGATAATAGAAAATTTTTGTGGATAAGTATGTGTAAGACATGTGAATTTGTTGTTTATGGTGTGTTGATAATTATTTTGAAGGGGAGTTGTCCACAAAAATGAGGATATTTCTAAGTTCATTTATACACAGACAGAAAGATTTGAATCTAAGAGGCCTTCTGAATGCGGGGTGTGAACAAAAAACAGGTTATCCAGAGCTTATCCAGAGAGTTATCAACAACTTATCCACATTTTGGGGATAACATTATGTAAATTAACAAAATGCATGTGAAAAAGTACACATAAGACCATTGACGCGGCGGCCTCCGCTCGGTATAATGCGCTTGTAACCGTTGCATTGTATCTTGAGAAAAGAACAGTAGCACAGGAGGAAAAAAATGAATATTGAGAACAAAACCCGCAACCTGGTACTGGCCGCAGTTTTTATGGCCATTATCATCATCATGGCATTTACGCCTTTTGGGTATATCCCGCTGGGATTCATGAATGCCACCATCATTCACGTTCCGGTCATAATTGGAGCCATTATACTTGGACCAAAATATGGCGGATTCTTAGGATTGGTGTTCGGATTGACCAGTCTGTGGAAAAACACGTACATGCCGAATGCCACATCGTTTGTATTTTCTCCATTTATTAAGATCGGAGAGTACGGCGGGAATTTCTGGAGCCTGGTGATCTGCCTGGTGCCGAGAATTCTGATTGGAATCGTGGCGTATTACGTATTCAGAGGTATTATGAGGACCCTGAAAGCGAACAAGGCAAGAAGAAGCATCGCTCTGGCTGCGGCGGCAGTTGCCGGATCATTAACCAACACACTTCTGGTAATGAATCTGATCTACTTATGTTTTGGGAAAGAGTATGGAGCAGCGGCGAGAGGACTGTCTGAGGGAATCTATGCAGTTATCCTGGGAATCATCTGTATGAATGGAGTTCCCGAGGCCATTGTGGCGGGAGTTTTGACTGTGGCCATTACGCAGGCGCTGTTTAAGGCGATGAAGAGATAAGTGATATAATGGAAGATAAAATTAAAATTTATGTTGGAACGCCGGCGGATGCCGGCGTTCTTTTTTTGAAATCATAGCATTTATATAGATGCTATGATAAATGCTGTTATAAATGCTGTTTTATCATGGAATCCGCAGTAAGCATGGTTTCAAAAGCATCCATTACCTCCTCCATGCTGGGGACAGGCGGCAGATCTTCTTCAATCATACGGATCAGATAATCGAATTGTTCTCCGGTGGGCTTTCGTTTGCAGGGGACATTAATTACTTCATATTTTTTCTGAGGGTACTGGTAATACTCGATGAAATCACCTTCCTCCTGATGCTCGTGCCTGTCTTTGGAGAAGATCAGGCGTATTCTTCCTTTTGGACCCACAAATTCCTTGATATTCTGGGCGGACAGGGTGTTGCTGTAGCCTGCTTCATAATATCCGATGGAGCCGTCCGACATACGCAGGGTCACGAGACCGTAATTATACTGGCCCTCCGGAACATCCGGTTCACTCCGGGTGCCGATAGCCTGTATATCCGTTACTTTGGCACCGGTAAACCAGTGAATCACATCTGCATAGTGGACGCCGCAGTCTATGAGAGGAGATACTTCACGAAGCATGGATAAGTAGCGTTCCCAGTTCATGGTGTGATGGTTCTGAACCATCCGGAAGATGATGGGAAAACCAATGGCGCCATTTTGAATCATCTCTGCCGCATGCTGATACGTTTTGTTGAAGCGCAGGAGATGGCCAATTAATACTTTGATTTCTGGATGCTTTTTGACAAGTTCCATGAAGGTACGACCGGATTCCAGTGTATCACAAATCGGTTTTTCGCAGAGTACATGTTTTTTTGATTGAATGCAGGCCTGCAGAATCTCCAAATGGCTTTTGGGTCTGGTGGCAATTATGACAATATCAACTTCATTCGAAGATACACATTCCCGGTAGTCATCGGTAACATGGTCAACACCGTACTTTTTCTGAAACAGCAGGGCCCTCTGGATATCACAGTCGCATACATATGTAAAATGTACCTCGTCTTTGTAGTAATTTTCCTGGATATGAGCCTCCCCCATGCCGCCGCAGCCGATCAGAGCGGCTCTGTATTTCTTTTGCATTGCAGCTTTCCCCTTTCCTGTTAAGTTTATGATGTTCTTATCTTATAATAATTGAAAGAAGATGAAAAGGGATACATTTCCGTACTCCGTTCTAAACCAGCAGGAGCATACAGTGGCTGATTGGAAAGGGTGCAGGAATATAAAGCTTTTTGTGTTTACGATAAAGACGGAATGTGGTATGATTATCAGGCAGTACTACAGAGAGATTTTAACGTTAATCTGTTCTTTCATAAGAACATCTGATCAAATCGCCGGTTAGGCTGGTCAAAACCGGTTGTCAGGGAATTCCATGGAGGTTCCTCCGAAAATTCTCAGCAAATTTTTAATTTTATACGGGCAGTAAAGGGAAAGGCGGCGGATGCATATGAATGCGTGGCGGTGATGTTTTTTTATGCTGCAAAAAGGCGAAGGTATTGATGAAAGGGGAGAGTGATCGGATGAATGAGTATCACGACATGTATGACCGGATGGCTAAACGGTGTTTGATGCTGTCAAACCGTGCTATTATTCAGTTTATCAATGGCATTTACGAGGTAAACCATCCTCTGGACAGTGAAGTGACGTATAACTGGACGGAACATGAAGATGATGATTTGAGAAAGACGCTGGCAGATACAATCATTACAATTGGGGGAGTCAGCAGTTACCATCTGGAGTTTCAGATGTCGGAGGATGGAAGTATTACGTTTCGAATTCTGGAATATGGATTTAATCATGCTATAAAAAAACAGAAGGATGAGGCGGTTCTGGAATTTCCGGAGCCGATTCTGATCTGTCTCTATGAGGCGAAAGCAGTGCCGGCAGAGAAGACACTGGATATTCGGTTCGGAAATCAAGGTGTCTATCATTACAAGGTTCGAGAACTGAGGAAAACCTGAAGGCGTTGAAATACCTGGTTACACATGATATAATTAATTCCATAGCAATGAATGTGGAGGCAGGTAATATTACACCGACTGACGGACGTAAATTAAAGAGTCTGACTCTGCAGTTATATCATCATATCTACGACAAATATCAGGAAGTAGCGGATGAAGGGGTGAGTGAGGCAGTGGAAGAGGCATTGATTCTGGATATTGATGTAATCGAGATGGAGCATAAGAAAGAAATTAAGAAAAAGGAAAAAGAGATAGAAGAAAAACAGAGTGAAGTCGATGCATTAAAGCTCCTCTTGCAGGGAAAGTCTCCGGAAGAGGCCGCCGAAATCCTGCATATATCTATGGAGCGGATGGAAGAAATCATGAAATCGTAACGAAATTTAAAAAAATATTATAAAATTCCAGAAAATCAGGCGGCCGGAAGCAAATAGAAAGGCCGCCTGCATTTTTTTTGATACAAAATGTAGTAAATGAATTTATGCGTACCTACATTTTATGGTATAACCCTTATTTTATAAGAAAAAATCGCATTTTTAGCTTGACGAACCTTTATTTCTTCTATATAACCTGTCTTTCGGAGTTGAACTAAAAAAATGGTGCTAAGCCATGGGTTAGAACCTATGACTTAGCACTCTATTTATGTCTTCGTTTCCAAGAAAATAGGACGTAAGTGGAAGCGCAGTTTTAGCAGCCAGTTGTTTTATGAAGTATGAATTTCTGGTTAGATTTATGTACTTTCGATCGGATACTTTTACTACTCTAAAATCACGTATAAAATCAAAGATTTCTTCTGTGCCATATTGATCTCCCAGAACGTATATCTGTAATAGTCTTGTCAGCAGTACAGTGAGATAGCAGATGAGGAAATGTCCGGTAATCGTTGCTTCTTTTTGCAGATATACCGGTCTCGCATCCAACTGTGATTTCATAATCCGGAAAGATTCTTCTATCCTCCACAGATTGTGGTAAGCCGCGTATATCTCTGAAGCAGGCATATTGATTTCTGACGTCACCATCATGTTATAACCGGCAAGCCTTTTGGCATTTTCTATTGCCTTGTCATTCAACTCAACTTTAATTTTACCATCGGTTTTCATTCCTTTTTTATCTGCAGCCACAAAGGAAACGTATTTTGCGCTGTCTCCATACTCAGATTTTTTTGCTTCGCATGCCCTGAGTGCCTTTGCCTTTTCCACCTGTTTGCTTATTTCATAGTTCTGTTTTTCAGCAAGTTTGGGATTATAAGTTACCACACGTTTTTCCCTGAGTTTTATGGATTTTCTGTGACCGTTTTCATCGGTGTAAGTATAGACGAAATCATCCACACATTCTTTCATTCGGTAACGTACTTTTCCATCTCTGTTTTTGATATCCACATAATCATTTTCCAACAGAGCCCAGGTCTTTTCTACCTCTGGCAGCATCTTTACAGATTTAGAGAAAATATATCCATCACCAGCTTTTAATGCGTGGAGTATGTTGTCGATACAGTTGAGCCCTTTGTCAGCCACCTGGATGGTTCTGCCGTTTATGTGATTGCGCTGCTTCAAATCATCAATGATGGTTCGGATTACGGGTTTTTCGCTTTCGTTGCCGGGATACATCTTCATGCCGATTGGGATCTGACGCGCATCGAGCAGCAATCCCATGCCGACAATGGGTTCTGTTTTGTTCTCTTTGGAAGGGCCTTTATGGCGGAAATCGTCTTCGCGGTCAATCTCAAAGTAAAAGTTGGTACAATCAAAGTAGGTGTGCGAAGTATCGAATTTATATGTCAGCTCGATCTGATGATTATAGATTTCAATGATCTTCTCATATTCAGAGCCGATGTATTCAAGGCCGGAATAGAGCTGGTCAAGAGAGAAGTCATATTTGCCAAAGAGTTTGGGAATGACTTCATCATAAGTTCTGGATTTTGAACAGGGATGGACGCTTCTGGCATAAATGAGGGCGGACAGCATATCAAATACATTGAAGCGGAAATCAGTTGCCGTCTGCATTAAGTCCATATATTTTTTACAGCAGAGAGCGTCGTTAAGATTTTTCAACGGAAAATAGCCCAGGAGTTTTTCGGGAGATTCCTCCGAAATCTGACGTTTTTTTTCCTGGTGTTTATTTTTTTTGTATTCCTGATTGAGTTTGCGAACCTGTTCGCTGTAAAAAGCAATCGGATCCTCGATCCCATTCTTCATAAGTTCGTTTACATAGCCGATGGCTTCGTGAGACCTGTGTGCAGTCTGCTTTTTTGCAGAGTCATAAAAACTCTCATAAATCTGAAGGTAAATACCCTTCTTAAGATTGGATTTTTTTAAAAAGTAAGCCATAAGAATTCCTCCTCTTACAGTATAACACCATAACACCATTTTGTAAAGAGAAATAAAACAATTTAGTCAAATTTTTAAAACACAAAAAAAGCCAGCAATTATGCTGACTGTAAATATATGATGTGTTGAATTGCCCCTAAAGAATTATGGTGTTAAAGCCCAAAGACGGGAAAGCCTGAATGAGATTACCGGCTTTCTTATGGCCGAAAACGGGACGAATGGCCCGGATCTCCGGGAACAGATGCAAAATGCGGAAGTTCAGGAGTAATATTCTATTGACATTCCACCGTGGCTTCCCTATAATATATAGTAATGAATACTACATGACAAGTTATATGTCAGGAGGAAATAGAATATGAGCTATAAGATTATCGGGGACAGCTGTCTGGATTTAACGGCTGACTTAAAGAAAGATCCGCATTTTCAGATCATTCCCCTTACTTTGCAGGTAGAGCATACCCAGGTAATAGATGATGAGACCTTTGACCAGAAGAAGTTTCTGGAGCTGGTAAGAAGCAGCAGCGAGTGCCCGCAGACCGCATGCCCGTCGCCTGAGAGGTTTAAGGAGGCGTTTGAATGCGACGCGGAGCAGATCTTTGTTATTACTCTGTCCGAGCATTTAAGCGGAACGTACAACAGCGCCGTACTGGCGAAGAAGCTCTATGAGGAGGAACATGGCCAGGATGGGAAGAACATCGCGGTTTTCAGTTCTGATTCCGCTTCTTCCGGGGAGTTAAACATCGCCCTCTATATCCAGTCACTCTGTCAGGCATCTCTTCCCTTTGAGGAGATTGAGGAGAAGACACGCAGCTTTATTAAGAATATGAGAACATATTTCGTACTGGAGAGTCTGGACACGCTGCGCAAGAACGGCCGTCTGACCGGCCTTCAGGCATTTTTTGCTACCGCACTGAACATTAAGCCGGTTATGGGAGCTGATTCCGGTGTGATCATCAAGCTGGACCAGGCGAGGGGGATCAATAAGGCCCTTACGCGCATGGCCGATATCGCGATCCGGGAAGCGGGAGAGACGAAAGACAAGGTACTTATTATCGCCCACTGCAACAATCCCGAGCGCGCAGAGGTGGTGAAGAACGAGATGTGCCGCCAGGCGTCATTTAAGGATGTCATCATTACAGAGACGGCCGGAGTGGCAACGGTATATGCCAGTGACGGCGGAATTATCGTTGCATTGTAGGCGGTATAACCTCCAGACATGTGATTTAGAGCAGGAATATAGAACGAAGTATAATGAAATAGTAATGGTAAAATAGGAATAGCAAAATCGTAATGCGGTATATTAGGTAATGTGAATCAGGCCTTCGCGGCTGTCCTGAAATCGGATAGCAGCGAAGGCCTTTCTTTGTCACGGAGGTGTGAACGGTCATTCGCATATAAAGCATAAGCGCGGCCGCTGCTGGCATAATTTGACAAATACACAGTCTCAGTGTAATATTAGTAAAGACTATCAAGAGATTGGAGCGGAAGCATGAAGACAGCAGTGCGTTATTATTCCAGAACAGGGAATACGAAAGTAATCGCGGAAGCCATTGCACCGGTGGCGGGCTGCCAGGCGGAATCCATCGAAGTTCCGCTGGAAGGAGTAACGGATATCTTATTTTTGGGAGGTGCGGTCTATTGGGGAAAGATTCCCGGGACATTGAAAGAGTATATAAAGAGCCTGTCCCCACAGCAGGTAAAGTGTGTAGCCGTCTTTACCACAGCCGGAATTCTGGAAGGTGCATCAGAAATTTATAAAGTATTTTTGAAGTATCATGACTTAAAGGTTATGAAAGAAACGTACTTTTGTAGTGGAAAACGGGTTTACGATGGGAAAATTAGGGAAGAAACGAAAATATTTGCAGAAAAAGTTATGAATCAGGCATCTATCATGAATCATTCGATAATGAATTAAGGAGGAAGGGATGAAACGGACGAATTTATTAATGAAGCTGCTGATTATCCTTCCGGTATTTCTCCTTGCGGCACTCCTCGTATGGATTGCGGTGGATGGACAGAGAGGCGGCATAAGGGAGACTGTTGCTTCCGGTCAGGAGACAGCGGCGGCTCCCGCGGCACAGGAAGGGGAGCAGACGGCAGCTTCGGCTCCGGAGGCGGCCACGGAGGAAGTGTTAAAGCTGGAAGTATCGGAAACGGAAGCGGCAAGCACGGCCGCAGTGGCGGAGACAGAACCGGAGGATCCTGTCGTTCATCTGCTTTTTAGCGGGGATGTATATTTTTCCAGTCATGTATTGACCGCATATGATAATGCAGGGGGCATACATGGAGTCCTGGATGAGGCATATCGGGACGAAATCGGCAGGGCGGACATCTATATGGCGAATCAGGAGTTCCCGTTCAGCGACAGAGGAACACCGGCTCCGGATAAACAGTTTACATTTCGTGTACCGCCGGAGCGGGTCTCCATGATGCATGAGCTGGGGATCGATATCGTGACGATTGCCAATAATCACACACTGGATTATGGAACCGATGCACTGGTGGATACGTGTACGACTCTGGAGAATGCGGGAATCCCTTATGTAGGCGCCGGTGCCAACATGGACCGTGCAAAGCAGCTGGAGACCATCGAGGTGCGCGGCAGAACCATCGGTTTCCTGGCAGCCTCAAGGGTGTATCCTGATACATCCTGGGTGGCTAACAGCAAAAAGCCGGGAATGGTGAGCGGATACGATCCCTCCATACTTTTAAAAGAGATCGAAGCGGCAGGGGAATACTGTGATTATCTGGTGGTGTACATGCACTGGGGAATCGAACGGGACGAAAAGCCGCAGGAATACCAGCGGACCCTTGGCAGACAGCTGATCGATGCGGGAGCCGATCTCGTCATTGGAAGCCATCCACATGTACTGCAGGGGATTGAATACTATCAGGGAAAGCCGATTGTATACAGTCTCGGCAATTTTATCTTTGGGAGCAGCATTCCGAAGACCGCGCTTTTGCGCGCAGATGTGGATCTGGAACAGAATCAGGTGAATTTATCCCTTGTTCCAGGCACCTCCGGGGCCGGATTTACGAAGGAACTGACCGATCCGGGAAAAAAGGCAGAGTTTTATCAGTACATGCAGGGGATTTCGTTCGGTGTGACCATTGATGAAAATGGCGTGGTGGGGTATTGACATGAAATTACGGTTGGCAGAAATGGCTGATTTACCGCAGCTTAAAGCTGTATTTAAAGAAATCATCCGAAATATGGATGAAAATGGAGTCCCAATCTGGGACGAAATATATCCTTGTGAGTTTTTCGCCGAAGATATTGAAAGGAATCGTCTTTACGTTTTAACGGAAGAAGAGAGAATTGTTTCCGCATTTGCCCTGTGCAGTTCGGCCTCAGGTGCTGACTGTGTGAGATGGAGCGATGAGCAGGCGAATGCCCTGTACATTGACCGGTTTGGAGTGAACGTCGATTACCTGAGAAGGGGAATTGGCAGTATTGCGCTTAACATGGCGATTGCCCGGGCGGAAGAACTGGGGGCTGAATACTTAAGGCTGTTTGTTGTGGATATCAATGAACCGGCGATTAATCTCTATGTGAAGAATGGTTTCAAAAAGGCAGAGGGAGTCTATGACGAGGTGATAGATGATGACCTTGTCCTGCATGAGTATGGGTTTGAGAGAATGGCGGCTCTGGTATAAAGAGACCGCCATTTTTTCTGTGTAGGAATGGAGCAGGGAAAATACTCAATCCGGCTGTCGCTTCAAATACCAGTCCCCCTGACACACGCCGCGTTCTTTGAAGCGCTTTGCCATGGAGTTCAGTACAAGCCGTTTGTTTCCGCTCCACACGGGGGCCACGAGAAGCTTTTTGGGACCGTCTCCGCTGATCCGGTGGATCACCGTCTCCGGCGGGAGAAGAGCGATACAGTCGATAACGAGATCGAGGTACTCCTCCAGCGAAAGGGTCTGAAAACCGCCTGCGCGGTATAAAACGGTAAGGTCGGTTCCTTCCAGCACGTGCAGAAGCTGCAGTTTTATGCCGTCAATGCCGTGTTCCCCCAAGCGGCCGAGATATCTGACCGTATCCTGCATCATGGCGGGCGTCTCCCCGGGAAGGCCGAGAATTACATGGGCGATCACGGTCAGACCGGCGTCATGGAGTCTTTGATAAGCGTCTTTAAAGACGGACAGCGGGTAGCCGCGGCGAATGAAGCGCGCTGTTTCCTCGTGAATCGTCTGCAGGCCCAGTTCCACCCAGACCGGTTTTATGTGGTTTAACTCTGACAGAAGCGCGATTACTTCGGGCGAAAGGCAGTCGGGGCGTGTAGCAATGGACAGTACAGCGATGTCCGGATGGGTGACGGCCTCAGTAAACAGCGCCCTTAAGCGCGAAGTCGGCGCGTACGTGTTTGTATAGGACTGGAAATAGGCAATATAACGGCCTTGGTGATACTCCGGTGAAGCTCCGGGCCGGGCTTTTTCCATCTTTTTTTCTACCCGGGCCTTAGCCGCTTCGATTTGTTCCGTGACGGATACGTGAGCGGACAGGGATTCGGCAAATTCTCCGGAGCCGCCGCCGCTGCAGAAGATACAGCCGTCCGTACCCAGAGTGCCGTCGCGGTTCGGACAGGTCATGCCGCCGTCTAATGCAAGTTTATATATTTTATGACCATAGATACGTTTCATCTCATAATCCAGGGAATGGTACGGTTTTTCGTTCCAGTACATGAAAAGTCCTCCTTACCTTTTACATTCTTCCTCATTATAAGGAAGCGGCAGGGCGGGTGTCAAGCTGCAATTCACGACCCCACGGAAAGTCTCCGCCGGGCATTCCGGTACGTGGGAGGGGCAGGAGAAGGAAGTGTTTCTTGTTTCCTCGGTGGCAGGAACTAAAGCAGAAAGACGGGGAAAAGGGGCGGATCGTGCAAACTACGGTGAACTCCTGAAGGACTTCACCTCCGTGTCCACTTGAAATCTGGCTTGGAGGCC
>OJKJ01000324.1_pt1 | contig 29874 bp, 30 predicted proteins | sample 1596491 | NCBI WGS metagenome assembly OJKJ01 (sample SAMEA4350160, study PRJEB24818) | metagenome | biome: human; feature: gut; material: faeces | place: Denmark | collected 2013-09 | reverse complement strand
TTGCCAGCCTGACGGATCTTCTGGATGGGAAGATCGCGAGAAAGAGAAACCTGGTGACGAACTTCGGAAAATTCATGGATCCGCTGGCGGATAAGCTGCTGGTGTGTTCCGCGCTGATCTGCCTTGTGGAGATGGAACGTCTGGCAGCCTGGATGGTGATTGTGATCATCGCCCGGGAATTTATTATCAGCGGCTTCCGCCTGGTGGCCTCGGACAACGGCGTGGTCATCGCGGCCAGCTACTGGGGAAAGTTTAAGACTGTGTTTCAGATGACGGCGGTGATTCTGCTGATCCTCAACCTGGAGCCTTTAAAGCTGGTGGCGGACATTGTGCTGTGGATCGCTGTGGCGCTGACCGTGATCAGTCTGGCGGACTATATTTACAAGAACCACAAGGTGCTGACGGAAGGGAGCATGTAAACATGACGGTAGAGCTGGTTTCCGTGGGAACGGAAATTCTGATGGGAAATATTCTGAACAGCAACACCCAATATCTGGCGGAAAAATGCGCCATGCTGGGATTTAACATGTACCACCAGGTGACAGTCGGCGACAATTACGGCCGGATGAAGGAGGTCGTCGCCACGGCGGTGAACCGCGCGGACATCGTGATTCTCACTGGCGGCCTGGGGCCCACGGAGGACGATTTGACCAAGGAGGTCTGCGCCGAGGTTATGGGCATGGAGCTGGTGGAGGATCCGCACACGCGGCAGCACATTGAGGAGTTTTTCCACAACAATATCTACCGGGAAATTCCGGCCAACAACTGGAAGATGACCACGGTTCCCCGGGGGGCCAGAGTGCTGGACAACCACAACGGCATGGCTCCGGGCCTGATTCTGGAGAAGGACGGGAAGACGGCGATTTTGCTGCCCGGACCGCCCGGCGAGCTGTACCCCATGTTTGAGCAGCAGGTGTTCCCCTATCTGGAGACCAGGGAGAACGCCAGCCTGGTGTCAAAGACCTTAAAGATCTGCGGCCACGGGGAGAGTCAGGTGGAGGATCAGCTGATCGATCTCATCGACGGCCAGACCAACCCGACCCTGGCCACCTACGCCAAGGTGGGTGAGGTGCATCTGCGCATCACGGCCCGGGCGGACGAGCCCGGGAAGGCCGCGGCTCTGGTGGAGCCGGTGGCGGCGGAGGTGAAGCGGCGCATGGGCGACGCGGTCTACACGGAGGACGAGGGGGAAACCCTGGAAATGGCGGTGGTGCGGCTCTTGACAGGGCACGGGCTGACCATTTCCACCGCGGAATCCTGCACCGGAGGCATGGTTTCCGCCCGGCTGGTGAATGTTCCCGGGGCGTCCCGGGTCTTTATGGAAGGGTATGTCACCTACTCCAACGAGGCCAAGATGAAGCTGCTTGGCGTGCGGGAGGAGACTTTGGCGGCCTGGGGCGCGGTCAGCGCCCAGACGGCGGGGGAGATGGCGCTGGGCGGTGCAAAGGCGGCGGGCACGGATGTGTGCGTGTCCATCACGGGTCTGGCCGGACCCGACGGCGGCACGGCCGAGAAGCCGGTGGGCCTGGTGTATATGGCCTGCGCGTTAAAGGGACAGGTGAGTCTTGCACGTTACCAGTTCAAGGGAAACCGCGGCAAAATCCGCGAGCAGTCGGTGATGAAGGCGCTGGATCTGGCGCGCCGGTGTATTCTTGCTTACGGGCGCGGGGAAGAGCTGCCTGGACAGGAGGCTTAGAATTTGAAGTTACAGAATGTGAGCAGGCAGTTGACGGCGGCGTGCCGCTATTCCTACAACCGCCTGGCTTTGAATTACGATATGTATTACGAGATCTGCGGGCAGGAGAACGGGCCGGGGGAACCGCCGGTGCGGGATCTTGGCAGCCGCTTCCACCCGCTTTTGGAAGGGCTTCTGCGGGGAGAACAGCCGCTTGAGGAGCTTTACGGGCTGCGCCAGGCGGTGATTGAACGGATGGAGCAGGCTACCGCCTACACGGACTGCTTCCAGGCTTATGAGTATGTGTTAAACCGGCTGGAGGGCAGGTTTATTCCGGCTGGGGATACCGCCGGGGACCGGGAGACGGACGAGGAGCGCCTGGCCTGGATTATGCGGTATATCACGGAAACCGGGGAGTCCGCCGTGGTCAATGAGCGGATTCAGACGGTGGTGGGCCAGCTGCCGGTCCGACTGACCAAACAGAAGTTTTTCGCCCTGGTGGGGGAGGGCATGGCGGTTTATGCGGGAAGCCCCCGCAAAAATGTGGAGGACATGCTCTACATTCTGCGCTCCGAGGCGCTGTTAAACCAGCCTGCCGGCATGACCCTGGCCTTCCCTCAGCTGGCCGGGATGCTGGCTCCCTTTGAGCACGCGGATTACAGGCAGATGACGGAGACGGAATATTCCCTTTTGTCGGAGCAGATGAAGGAAGCGGGAGAGATTCTGACCGATTACACCAGCGAGCTTATGCTGCTCATGGATCTGATCAACGATCTCTGCGTGGTGTTTCTCTCGCGCACGGGCGCGGTGATGGACGTGGCGGAGGAGGAGCGGCTGCAGGCGGTTCTGCGGGCGGTGCGGGAGGCATTTTCCACCGGCACAGAGCTGGACGCAGAGCTTCTGCGGCCGCTGGAGGGCCGCCAGGAGGTCTGCTGCGACCAGTGGGAGCGGTACTCTTCTCCCATGGACATTCTGGAGCAGGAGGCGCAGGGGGATCCCCAGGCGGAGACGCTGCGCAGGATCAGCCTGCTGCTCTCGGGCAGCTCCTTTGTGCCGCTGGAACCCCGGCAGGAGGGCGGGAATCCGGTGGACCGGGCGGAGCTTGACCGGATCATTGAGGATTTGAACAGCCGGATGGCGGAGGGCTTTGCAGGGCGTTCCCGCCTGGTGGTCAGGGCGCTGATGGCCAAGGTCCTGTCCAGTCTGCCGGTGTTTTTCGGCTCGCTGGAGGAAGTGCGCGATTATGTCAGGGGCTGCCTGGACAGCTGCGCCGACGAGGCGGAGAAGGCCGTGTGCATGCGGCTGCTGCGGGAGCTGGCTGGATAAAGGAAAGGCTGTTGAGACGGAAGCGGAGGGCGGATATGCGCTGGTGGACACATCTGTATATGGGAGACCGGGCTGCGAAGCGCGGGGCTGCGGTTTTGCGGAATATCCGGGAACAAAAAATTTTGCCGGACACTTATGTGATTACTCCGTCCAGCTATGGGCATCATTTATTTGATATCCATCCGGTGATGTTACTCCGGCCGGAGGAGCGGACGTCGGAGGATTTTCTGGTGCTGGGCGTGGCCTGCGGCTACGGCGAGGCCGGGGAGGTGGTGCGCCGCATGGTGGACGACATGTACCAGGCTACCGGAGCCTTTGACTGGAACGCTTATATGGAACGCGTGGAGGCGGACGGGCAGGATATGGAAGAGCAGATGGGAGAGTAGAATGGTTCATATACTGCTGATGATCTTAAAAATAATCGGGATTCTGCTTCTGATCATCCTGGCAATCGCTCTTGTGCTGGTCCTGGCGGTGCTCTTCGTGCCCCTGCGCTACCGGCTGAAAGCCGATTATCACGGAACGCCCCGGGGTTATGCCAGGGTTTCCTGGCTGCTCAGCCTTTTGACCTACCGTGCGGAGTACGGGCAGTCGGGACTGGTGCAGAAGGTCAGAATCTGCGGGATCTGCCTCTGGCGCTCGGACAAGAGCAGGGAGGAGGCGGACGAGGCCGTTGAGACGGTGCTCTCGGACGAGGAGCAGGCGCTGTACGAGGAGATGAGGGCGGATGACGAGGAGCGGTACGGAGCGCTGAGCGCCCAGGAGATCGGAGGGCCGGAGGACGGGCCGGAAACGGCGTCGAAGGCGGGAAGAGAGAGTGCGCCGGAGACCGGAACAGAGGCTTCACCGGAGCCGGGAACGAGGCCAGAGGTCAGAGCAGAGACTCCGCCGGAGCCAGGAATGGCGCCTGAGTCCGGGACAGGGACGATACTGGAAAACGGTGCCGGAGGGGCCGGGAAGCGAGGGAAAGAAGCTGGTGAGGCCAAGGCGGGGAAGGATCATTTCCAGACCGGGGCCCAGGGAAATCCGGAGCCGGAGGCCGCCCCCAAGGCCGGGCTGTTTTCCGGGATAATTGCAAAAATTAAGGGAATCATCCAAAAACTTCGGTTTTCTTTTCGCGTTTTCTGTGATAAGCTGAAAAGCGTGAGAGAAATGGCCGGTACGGTCCGGGAGTGGATCGGCGATGAGAAAAACAAAGCCAGCGTCCGCCTGCTGCTTCGCCAGGCAAAGCGTATGTTAAAGCACGTTCTGCCCAGAAAGGGCCACGCGCAGGTGACCTTCGGCTTTGACGATCCCAGCACCACCGGACAGGTGCTGACGTTTCTTTCCCCCTTTTACCCACTGTACGGGCGGGTGCTGGAGCTGCACCCGGTATTTGACGGGAGCGTGCTGTCCGGGGAGGCGGATATCCGGGGAAGGATCCGGCTGGCAAGCCTGCTTTGGCTGTGCTTTGCGGTTTACCGGGACAAGCATACATGGAATATGATTCGTAAACTCCGGAAGTAATCGCCCCCAGGCGTTGCCTGCGGCCTATTACATCCGGTAATCGCCCCCAGGCGTTGCCTGCGGCCCATTACATCCAGTAATCGCCCCCAGGCGTTACCTGTGGCCCATTACATCCGGTAATCGCCCCCAGGCGTTGCCTGTGGCCCACTACATTCAATCATTACCCGCAGGCTTCGCCGGCGGCTCATTGCATCCAATTAAGAGAGAAGAGGATATATTATGGCAGATAATCATTTTTCGTCCACAATGGAAACCCTGTTTAAGGGGCTGGAACAGTTTGTGACCACGAAAACCGTGGTGGGGGAGCCGGTTCAGGCCGGCGACGTGACCATTATCCCGCTGATCGACGTGACCTGCGGCATGGGAGCGGGTGCGTTTTCGGAAGGGACGAAGCAGAAACAGAACGGCGGAGGCGGTATGAGCGCCAAGATGAGCCCCAGCGCGGTGCTGGTGATCCAGAACGGCGTGACCCGGCTGGTAAATGTGAAAAATCAGGACGCCATCACCAAGGTGATCGATATGGCACCGGATTTTATCAACAAGTTCCTGGGCGGCAAACCGCCTGTGTCCGAGGAGACCGCCCAGGCGGCCCAGGACGCGGCGGCCGCGTACGACACGGGGACGGCCGAGCATATCGATGTGAAATAGTGAGATAGATACGGCATAAGCGCCGGCGAATGGAGAAATCCTTGCGCCCGGCGCTTTTTGTATGTTGCGGCGGGTTAACGGCCGGTCCCGCCGCCTTTGCCTAACACCCGGATCAGCTGGCGCTCCAGCGCCAGAGCCGCTTTGGAACGGTAGTGGCCGGGCGGGGAAGCCAGGGCCAGGTCCAGAAAAACGCCCTCCTTCCCGATGGAGAGGTAGCGGGCCCCCTTTAACGGCTCACGGCAGGAGGCGTAGGTGAAGGACAGTCCCAGACCGGCCAGGGCCATGGCTGCGGCGAAGGGGGCCGTCAGGTTGCCGTTCACCACCCGAGGGACCAGCCCGCGCCTGGCGAACTCCCGCCGCGCCATGGCGCCCATGATGGTGTCGTAGTCGCTGAGTATGTAGTCGAACTGCATGGTGTCCTCCAGCTCCACGTAGAGCACGGTCTCGCCATTTCGCACCGTCTCCCTGGCGCATTCCAGCACCGGGTGGTCCGCCTCCGCCGTGATCACCAGCTCGTCCCTCATGAGCAGGCGCACGTCGGATTTCAGCTTGGTCAGCGGCAGCACCACAAGCCCCAGATCCAGCCGCCCCTCGATCAGCAGCTGTTCCAGGGCCATGCTGTTGGCCTCTGTGATTTCCACGTGAATCTGGGGATACAGGCGCTTGAAGCTGCGCAGGGCTCCCGGCAGCAGGTAGCTGCCCCGGAAGGTGCTGATACCAAATTCCACCTGCCCGGCCTTCAGCTCCTCCATGTCCTGTATAATATCCCGCACCTGCCGGTAATCCACCAGCATTTTCCGGGCCCGCTCCAGCATGATCTCCCCGGCCTGGGTGGGGCGGACGCCCGTGGAGGTGCGGATGAACAGCTTTCCGCCCAGCTCCGCCTCCATGCTCTGGAGGGATTGGCTCAGACTGGACTGGGCCATAAACAGTTTTTCAGCCGCTTTGGAGATACTGCGCTCCTCAGCGATTGTGATCAGGTAGTTCAGTTCTCGGAATTCCATCGATTGTCTCCTAACTGCCATCGGTTTTGCCGATGTACCCTATAAGGATTTCTGCATTTCCAGGATGGCAAAGACAGTATATAATAAATTTGCTGAAAAAACAACCGGAGAATACCGGTAAAGCGACAAAACTACTCAATCATAAAAAGGGGGATATGCAGACCTATGTCAAAAGTATCATTAAAAGGTGTCATCGACATGCACGTACACACCAATCCGGACATCCGCCGCCGCGCTTACGATGATTTTGAGCTGACGGATGCGGCGATCCGCGTGGGCGCAAGAGCTATTGTGATCAAAACCCACCAGGGCGTGACCATGGACCGGGCCTACTTGTGCAACGCCTACAATCAGAGGATGTACCACGGCGGCAACGACTTTACCATGTTCGGCAGCGTGACCATGAACCGGGTGATCGGCGGGATCAATCCCACGGCCGTTGAGACGGCCTTCAAGCTGGGGGCCAAGGTGGTCTGGCTGCCCACAGCTTCTGCCAAAAACCATCTGGAGAAAATGCACCTGGACACCTCCAAGTGTGTGGAGGTGGTGAGAGACGGCAGGGTGGTGCCGGAGCTGCTGGACGTGTTCCGCCTGGTGAAGGACTATGACGGGGTGCTTGGCACGGCCCACGTGTCCCCGGAGGAGTGTAAGATCGTGGTGGAAGCCGCCAGAAACGCCGGTGTGAAAAAGCTCGTGGTGACCCATCCGGAGTGGTGGCTGGTAGGCATGAGCGTGGAGGACCAGGTGCGGCTGGTGAAGGATTACGACGTGATCCTGGAGCGCTGCTACGCCCAGAATCTGGGCGGAGGCAAGTACAAGAGCAACCTGCCGGACAATCTGGAGATCATAAAGACCGTGGGCTACAAAAACGTCATGGTGGACACGGACGGAGGCCAGGTGGAGAATCCCCACTGGGAGCTGGCCATGGAAGAGTACATGCAGTATCTTTTGGATCACGGCATCCCGGAGGAGCAGGTCCGCTACATGACCCACGATATCCCGGCCGGACTGCTGGGCATTGAGAACTGATGAGAAAATAAGGGGGAAACTACTATGTTAAGTGCACTGATTATCGCCTCCATCGCCATTTCCGTGGCGATCGGGTACAAGACCAAATACAACACAGGCCTGTTTGCCATCGTGTTCGCCTATCTGATCGGCTGCTTTGCCCTGGGAATGAAAACCAAGGCTGTGATCGGCACCTGGCCGGTCAGCACCATGTTTGTGATCTTTTCCGTGTCCCTGTTCTACAATTTCGCTTTGGTGAACGGGACCCTGGAAAAAACAGCCCGCTATCTGCTGTACGCCTGCCGCAGATTCCCCGGCCTGCTCCCCTTCGCCATCTATCTGGCGGCGGCGGGCATCGCGGCCCTGGGAGCCGGTTTCTTCACGGTGATGGCGTTTATGGCTCCCATCACCCTTCTGATCTGTGAGGAGGCCAAGATGGACAAGCTGGTGGGCGCGGTAGCCGTGAACTGCGGCGCGCTGTCCGGCGCAAACTTCATGACCAGCGGCAGCGGCATTATTTTCCGGGGCCTGATGGACGAAGCGGGGCTGAGCGACGTCTCCTTCAACTATTCCGCCGTGATTTTTGTCACCAGCGTGATCTTTTCCCTGCTGCTGATCGCTGCGTTCCGCTACATACCCAAGAGCAACCGCAACATCGGAAAGGGCGTTACCTTTGAGAAACCGGAGCCGTTTACCAAGCAGCAGAAGACCAACCTGCGCCTGATCATTCTTATGATCGTGCTGGTATTAATCTTCCCCATCCTGCACATCATTCTGCCCGGAAACGCCGTGATCGCCAACATCAACGGCAAGATCGACGTGGGCCTGGTGGCAATCATCTTCTCCGTGATCGCGCTGCTCTTAAAGCTGGCGCCCCAGAAGGAAGTGATCGCCAAGATTCCGTGGAACACCATCATCATGATCTGCGGCGTGGGAATGCTGATCGGAGTTGCCATCGAGGCGGGCACCATCGATATGCTGTCCACCTGGGCGGGGTCCAATCTGCCGGTATGGGTGGTTCCCATCGCGTTCAGCATCATTGGCGCCATCATGAGCTTCTTCTCCAGCACCCTGGGCGTGGTGTGTCCGGCCCTGTTCCCGCTGGTACCGGCTCTGGCGGCCGGAACCGGGATCAACCCCATGATCCTGTTCACCTGCATCGTGGTCGGATCCCAGAGCTCCGCCATCTCGCCGTTCTCCTCCGGCGGAAGCCTGGTACTGGGCTCCTGCGCGACGGAAGAGGAGCGCAATGCGATGTTCCCACGGCTGCTGTTTTTGGCAGTGCCTGCCAGCGTGCTGGCCGCCACCGCTTACAACTTTTTCCTTTCTCTGTTCCTGTAAGAGAAAAAACGTCCCGCAGACATGATTTGCCTGCGGGGCGTTTTTTGGATTGCAGGGCGCTTCGGCCGCGGCGCTGGCCGCGGGCTGCGGCAGGGTAGCGCGGTCGGCACCTGAGCCCATTGCATCCAAACAAAAAAGACAATCCATAAAAGGATTGTCTCTCAGTGGAAGCAAGGAGGCTCGAACTCCTGACCTCTCGCGTGTGAGGCGAGCGCTCATCCCGGCTGAGCTATGCTTCCATATATGTATTTACCAATTTCATACAAATAGTAGTATACCACAACTTTTCGATATGTCAAGCAGTAATGAAAATTTTTTTTCCGCATATGATAAAATATAGTATCCGTTCAGACGGCGGGAAAATGGGTATGCAACATCGGATGCCTGAACGGTTACGAAACATACAACCGGCCGCAGGGGCGCTCCCGGCGGGGGCCTGTTGTGGCCGGTGACAAAACGATAGCTTTTTGCAGACGGGAGGATGCTATGAGAAGGATATGCGGCCTGATGCTGTTTTGTTTTGCATCCGGGATGGCGGTGTTGCTATTTATTCCGGAAACAATTTTTACCATCCTGTTTATCGTGGGCTGCTTGGTGCTGGGATATAATCTGTTCTGCTGCTGAATGCCCCTGTAAAAATGCAGGTGGACGGCGGGCGGAACAGAATTTGTATAGATGATCGGGACAAGGCGGCTGCGCCGGTGCCGGGAAAGCGACCCGGGGAGACGAAAACGCCGGGAACAGGCAGGGAAACGAGAAGGAGAGAGAACCGGGCCGGGAGTGCGCTTCCGCGCCCGGCATTTTTGCATAAAAAAAGACTGCTGCCCGGCAAACATGTCGCCGTCACAGCAGTCCCTCCCAAAGTCCGTTCCCCATTAAGCTCTTTCTACTAAGCCAGAACGTAAGCAGGAAGTACAAACGTACATTCTCTGGGTTCCGCCATTCACTTTAACCTTAACAGATTTTACGTTCGCTTTCCACATTTTGTTGGCTCTTCTATGAGAATGGCTCACGCTGTTTCCAAAATGAGCTGCCTTTTCGCAGATTGCACACTTAGCCATACTTGCACCTCCTTAATTACGCATATTGGATCTTTACATAAAAATCCACAACAAATGTATGATACCAGAAACTTTGAAAATTTGCAAGTGAAAAACAAAAATTTATTTCTTTTTTGTAGAAAATAGTGTATACTGTTTGATAGCACATCACTTTATGGGTGAAGACTGCCCTTTTTCGGGTGAATTGGCCCATAAAAAAACATAAATCAGATTGGAGGCACGTGTATGAAGGGACGAATCAGTAATAAGATGGGCGAGATTCAGATCAACCCGGATGTGATAGCTCTGTATGCAGGCACCACCGCGGTAGAGTGTTTCGGAATTGTAGGAATGGCGGCGGTGAGCATGAAGGACGGCCTTGTAAAGCTGCTCAAGCGTGAAAGCCTGACTCATGGAATCAATGTGCAGATCAACGACAACAGGATTTCCGTGGATTTTCATGTGATCGTTTCCTATGGAGTCAGCATCTCGGCGGTTGCTGACAATTTAATCGAGAGCGTGAAGTACAAAGTAGAAGAATTCACCGGCATGGAGGTTGAGAAGATCAACGTATTCGTGGAAGGTGTGAGAGTGATTGATTAAGGAGGACGCAACCCGTGGGTATAAATTGTATTGACGCAGCGAGTTTGCAGCGCGCGTTTCTGGCGGCTGCCAGGGAGCTTGAGGCCAGGAAAGAGTGGATCAATGAACTGAACGTATTTCCGGTACCGGACGGCGATACGGGAACCAACATGAGCCTGACCATTATGGCGGCGGCCAAAGAGGTGGCCGCTCTGGAGAATCCCAATATGAAGGATCTGGCCAGAGCTATTTCCTCCGGTTCCCTGCGCGGCGCCAGAGGAAACTCCGGCGTAATCCTCTCCCAGCTGTTCAGAGGTTTCACAAAGGAGATCAAGAATGTGGACGCCATCGACACCACCACCCTGGCCAACGCCATGGTGCGCGGCACGGAGACGGCGTACAAAGCGGTGATGAAGCCCAAGGAGGGCACCATTCTCACCGTGGCCAAGGGAATGGCCGACAAAGCCATGGAGCTGGTCGCCCAGACCGACGACATTCTGGAGATGGTGGAGGAAGTAATCCGCCACGGAGACTACGTGCTCAGCCAGACCCCGGAGATGCTGCCGGTGCTCAAACAGGCCGGCGTGGTGGATTCCGGCGGCCAGGGACTGATGCAGGTGGTGAAGGGCGGATTCGACGGCCTGACCGGCAAGGTGTCCGATTTTAAGATCCCCGGGGAGACGGCGGACCTGGGTCCCTCCCGCACCGAGGCGGTGAAGCGCTCGGAGATCGACACTGCGGATATCCGTTTCGGCTACTGCACGGAGTTTATCATCAATCTGGAGAAGGAGTTTGGCGAAGGGGACGAGCAGGCCTTTAAGTCCTACCTGGAGTCCATCGGCGACTCCCTGGTGGTGGTATCCGACGACGAGATCGTCAAGGTGCACGTGCACACCAACCATCCCGGTCTGGCCTTTGAGAAGGCTCTGACCTTTGGTTCCCTGTCCCGGATGAAGGTTGACAACATGCGGGAGGAGCACGAGGAGCGCCTGATCAAGGACGCCGAGAAGCTGGCGAGGGAGCAGAAGGCTCAGGCGAAGGAGAAGGCCGCAGAGCCGGAGCCTGCCGCGGAACATAAAAAATACGGCTTTATCGCAGTCTCCTGCGGCGAGGGCCTTTCGGAGATTTTTAAGGGGATCGGCGCGGACTACCTGATCGAGGGCGGCCAGACCATGAACCCCAGCACCGAGGATATGTTAAACGCCATCGACAAGGTTTCTGCGGACAACATTTTCATCCTTCCCAACAACAAGAATATTATTCTGGCCGCCCAGCAGGCCAGCTCCCTGGTGGAGGACAAGAACATTATCGTGATCCCGTCAAAGACAGTGCCCCAGGGCATCACCGCGCTGGTGAATTTCATGCCGGACCTGTCCGTCGCGGAGAACGTGGCCAATATGGAGCGGGAGATGGGCAGCGTCAAGACGGCTCAGATCACCTACGCGGTGCGCACCACCAACATCGACGGCATGGACATCGAGCAGGGCGATATTATGGGCCTGGGAGATCACGGCATGCTGGCTGTGGGTAAGTCCGTGGAGGGCACGGCCATGGCGGCCTTAAAGGCCATGATCGACGAGAATTCCGAGCTGGTAACCATTTACTATGGAAGCGATATCGGCGAGGAGGACGCAGAGCGCATGGCGGATCAGGCCAGGGCCCAGTTCCCGGAGGCTGAGATCGAGCTGCAGTGCGGCGGCCAGCCCATTTACTATTATCTGATTTCCGTGGAATAAGAGGTCACTGTTCACAGGCAATATCCCGCGAGGCGTTTTTTGTGAGTGGAGCGCAGCGGAAGTCACAGAAAACCCGAGGATAGCGGCGCGAAACGGCGTTTTTTGCCGTTTCTGTGCATCGCGAAGCGTGTTACTGGGAACGGAGTGTACAGTAACGTAAGAAGCGGATCAATCAAGAAAAAGCCGGATTTTACTTGTAATATACTGGAAAATGTGATATTTTATTGACAAAGACAAATGTTGTATTTTTGTTCGTATCTGTGAAGGTACTGAGCAGCTACGCATTTTTACAACGGAAGGAGGATGCCGATGGCGAGATGGGTGCGCGATGAAGTGTTGAACCAGCCGGCGGATTTTGTCGATTTTCTGATGAACGACTATCTGATGAAGAACGGCTTTAAGCAGACGGAGCGCAAGGGTGAGCAGGTGTGGAAGGAGGGAGACGGCTATTTTGCGATGGCGCGGTTTCTGAAATACTCCTACATCAACGGAGTCCTGCATCTGGAAGCCTGGGTCGGACTGTTCCGGGAGAACGCGCTCAAAGGGTTTGTGGGCAGCCTTCCCAAAAAGTTTTACCGCGAAAGCCTGGAGGAGCTGCTGCGCCTGCTCCATCAGCCGATTCCGCAAAACGGCATGGACCAGACGGGCCAGCCCGTTGTGGTGCAGGTGCCGGATCACTCAGGACCGGCTGTGCCGGCGATGGTGTTGGGCATTCTGGGAATCGCGATTGGGCTTTTGATCCCCATTGTGGGCGTGATCCTTTCCGGCATCGCCATGTCCTTGGGACAGCGGGCCAGAAACTCGTCCAAATACGGGATCGCCAGGTCCGCAGTGATTCTGGGAACCATTGGTATGGTGATATCGCTGCTCAACTGGATCGGCGGTATCATCCTGAATTTCTTGTTATTCTAAAATGAATCAAATAAAAGGAGAACAATCTTATGAACGAAGAGATGATGAACCAGTCCTATTCACAGGCCGGTGCTTACAGCGAATCGCTGGGACGCTACACGGCTAAAACCTTTGGCTGGATGTTTGCAGGCCTGTTGGTCACCTTTGCGGTGGCGGTGGGAGGCGTTTTCACCGGCGCGATTTTCCTGCTGAACTATGTGCCCGCATGGCCTTATGTGCTGCTGTTTGCAGAGCTGGGCGTAGTGCTGTTTTTGTCCGCACGCATCAGCAAGATGAGCGTTGTGACGGCGCGGGTGCTGTTTTTTGTCTACGCGATCTTAAACGGCATTGTATTTTCCGCTTATTTTTATGTGTATGACCTGATGATTCTCTGGTCCGTATTCCTGCTGACCTCCCTGTTCTTCGGAGTGATGGCGCTGATCGGATATTTTGCAAACGTGAATTTCAGCGGAATCCGTCCCTTTATGACCGGCGGCCTGATTTTCCTCTGCGGCTTCTGGGTGCTGAGCCTGTTCATCAACCTGTCCGCGTTTGAGACTATCGCCTGCACAGTGGGTATTTTCATCTTCCTGCTGTTTACCGCCTACGATACCAAGAAGATCAAAGCGTACTACGAGTATTACGGGCAGGCGCCGGAGATGGCGGCCAAGGCCTCGATTTTCTCCGCGCTTCAGCTGTACCTGGATTTTATCAACCTGTTCCTGTACATCCTGCGGATCCTTGGCAGAAAGAGAAACTAATACCTTTAAAAGCGCAGCTGCCGGACCTTTGGTTTGGCAGCTTTGTTGAATGTGACGGGCCGTGGGCGAGCCTGCGGACAGATTGGATTATAAGGAGGAAGCCATATGTTGATCGGAGCACTGGAGGCGGGCGGCACCAAGATGGTCTGCGCCCTGGGAAATGAAAACGGAACAATTCTGGAGCAGGTATCCATTCCCACCACCACGCCGGAGGAGACGGTGGAGCAGATCGTGCGCTATTTTAAGGACAAGGACATAGAAGCCCTGGGGGTTGCGGCCTTTGGCCCGGTGGACGTGAAGCCCCAGTCCCCCACCTACGGCCAGATTCTGGACACACCCAAGCTGGCCTGGCGCCACTTTGACCTTTTGGGGGCTCTGAAAAAAGAGCTGGACGTGCCTATGGGCCTGGACACGGATGTGAACGGTTCCTGTCTCGGGGAGATGACCTACGGCTGCGCCAAGGGGCTTGACAGCGCCATCTACATAACCATCGGCACCGGCGTGGGCGTGGGCGTCTGCGCGGGCGGAAAACTGCTGCACGGCATGCTGCACCCCGAGGGAGGCCACATTCTGTTGGCCCGACATCCCGAGGACCCGGAAGGCGGTATCTGCCCCTATCATCCCAACTGCCTGGAGGGCTTTGCCAGCGGTCCGTCCATTGAGCGCCGCTGGGGTAAAAAGGCCGTGGAGCTGGTGGACCGTCCCGAGGTTTGGGAGCTGGAGAGCTACTACATCGCCCAGGCCCTGGTGAACTACATCATGATCCTGTCCCCGCAGAAGATCATTCTGGGCGGCGGCGTCATGCACCAGGAGCAGCTGTTCCCCATGATCCGGGAAAAGGTGAGGGAGATGATCGGCGGCTACTTAAACACCCCGGAGCTGGCGGACCTGGACAACTACATTGTGCCGGCCAGCCTTCACGACGATCAGGGGATTATGGGCTGCATTAAGCTGGGGTTGGACGCGTTATGTTAAATCAGGAACCAATCAGCTCCTTAAAGGGCATTGGGGATAAGACGGCCGCGCTCTTTGAGAAGCTGGGCGTATATACGGTGGCGGATCTCCTGGCCTATTATCCCCGGGCCTACGATGCCTTTGAGGAGCCGGTGGCCATCGGACAGTTAAAAGAAAATAGCGTTATGGCAGTACAGTCGGCATTAGTTAAGCATGCCGACTTGCTGCGTTTTAATCATATGCAGGTGGTGTCCCTGCAGCTGAAGGACCTCACCGGCTCCCTGCAGGTTTCCTGGTACAATATGCCTTATATGCGGGCCAATCTAAAGCCTGGGGAAATCTACGTGTTCCGGGGCCGGGTGGTAAAAAAGCGGGGCCGTCTGATCATGGAGCAGCCGGAGGTGTTTACCCCACAGGCTTACGGCGAGCTGGTGCACTCCATGCAGCCCATCTACGGACAGACCAGAGGACTGGGAAACAAGGCCATTGTGAAGGCTCAGACCCAGGCGCTGCAGCTGCGGCAGATGGAGCGGGAGTACATGCCCATGGAGCTGCGGAAACGGTACGAGCTGGCGGAGATCAACTACGCGGTGGAGCACATCCATTTCCCCGCGGATCAGAGCGAGCTGCTCTACGCCAGAAAACGCCTGGTGTTCGACGAATTTTTCCTCTTTCTGGTGGGCGTGCGCAAGCTGAAGGAAAAGCGGGCCGACAAGCGCTCCTCCTATGTGATGGAATCCTGTGAGGAGGTGGCGCGTTTTAAGGAAGCCCTTCCCTACCGGCTGACCGGGGCGCAGGAGCGCACGCTCCAGGAGGTGTTTGGGGATCTCAGCGGCGGCCTGGTGATGAACCGGCTGATTCAGGGGGACGTGGGCTCTGGCAAGACCATTGTGGCGGTGCTGGCGCTGCTGATGGCGGCCTGCAACGGCTACCAGGGCGCGCTGATGGCGCCCACGGAGGTGCTGGCGAGACAGCATTTCGAGTCCATCACCCAGCTGTTTGAGACGTACAACATTGAGAAAACGCCGGTGCTCGTCACCGGCTCCATGACCGCAAAGGAGAAACGTCTGGCTTACGAGCGGATCGAGCGCCATGAGGCGGATATTGTGATCGGAACCCACGCCCTGATCCAGGAGAAGGTTCACTACGACAATCTGGCTCTGGTGATCACGGATGAGCAGCACCGCTTCGGGGTGGGGCAGCGGGAGCTGCTCAGCAGCAAGGGCGGCGATCCCCATGTGCTGGTCATGAGCGCCACGCCCATTCCGCGGACCCTGGCGATTATCCTCTACGGCGACCTGGACATTTCCGTGATCGATGAGCTGCCCCAGGGCCGCCAGCCCATCAAAAACTGCGTGGTGAACACGGGATACCGCCCCAAGGCGTATTCCTTTATCGCCAGACAGGTGGAGGAGGGCCGCCAGGCCTACGTGATCTGCCCCATGGTGGAGGAGAGCGAGATGATCGAGGCGGAGAACGTGCTGGATTACACCAAAAAGCTGCGAAAGGAGCTGCCCGCGTCGGTGACGGTGGAGTACCTTCACGGGAAGATGAAAGGCAGGGAGAAGAACCGCATCATGGAGCGGTTTGCGGCAGGCGAGATCCAGGTGCTGGTGTCCACCACGGTGATCGAGGTGGGCGTCAACGTGCCCAACGCCACGGTGATGATGATCGAGAACGCGGAGCGCTTCGGCCTGGCCCAGCTCCATCAGCTTCGCGGGCGGGTAGGCCGGGGCAGCAGCCAGTCCTACTGCATCATGGTAAACTGCTCGGACGAGGAGGGCACTCTGGAGCGGCTGGATATTTTAAACCGTTCCAACGACGGATTTTACATCGCTTCCGAGGATTTAAAGCTGCGCGGACCCGGAGATATTTTCGGGATGCGCCAGAGCGGGGACATGGAATTCAAGCTGGCGGACATTTTTACGGACGCCAACATCCTGAAATCCGTCTCCGAGGAGGTGAACCGCCTGCTGGACGGCGACCCGGAACTGGAGGAAGAGGAGCACTCGCAGCTGAAGCGGAAGCTGGACGAGTATTTGGGGCGGAATTACGAGCGGCTGAACCTGTAGGACGCGTCTGCCTTCAGTGATCGGTGAAGCGGGCGGTTTGCGGTCCGGGGGAAACTTGCGGCGAGCTGCCTGGAAGGGACTTCCGGGAACATGCCGCACATGGTATAATAAGGATACGGTGCCCTTATCGCCAACCTGCGGTTGACGACAAAACATAATAATGGAAAATGCTGCGGGTCCGCCGTCAACCTGCGGCCTGTGGCAGGATACAATAAAGGGTAAAGGCAGTTAAAGGAAAGGAGTATTTCATATGAATCAGACACTTGAGACAATACTTACCAGAAGAAGCACGCGCAAATTTTTGTGCAAACCCATTCCCGAGGAGGAGATGGAGCTGATCGTCCAGGCGGCTCTCCACGCGCCCAGCGCCAAGGGATTGCAGACCTGGCAGTTCACGGTGGTGAGAAACCGGGAGAAGATTCAGAAGCTGGCCACGGCCATCCGTGAGGTGCTGGACCGGAAGGGCTACAATATGTATGAGCCCGAGGCTCTTGTCATCCCCTCGAACCTGAAAGAAAGTCCCTACGGCAGGGAGGACGACGCCTGCGCCATGGAGAACATGTTCCTGGCCGCCCATTCTTTAGGCATCGGCTCCGTGTGGATCAACCAGCTTCAGGACGTCTGCGACGTTCCGGCCATCCGGCAGGTTCTGGATGAGCTTGGCATTCCGGCGGACCACGTGGTCTACGGCATGGCGGCGCTGGGATATCCGGACGATGTGAAGGCGGATAAGGCCAGAACCGGCAAAGTGGTGTATGTGGACTGATTATATTGGAATATAGGATAAAAAACTCCCCGGGCCGAATTGCTTCAGTCCGGGGAGCTCTCATTCAATTACATTTTTTCTTCCGAAAAGGGCTTGATCTTATTTGCCAGCCAGCTGACGCTCGTAGGACTCGATCATCTTCTTAACCATATAACCGCCTACGGAACCATTCTGAGCGGAAGTCAGGTTGCCGTTGTAACCGTTGGTTAACGGTACACCGATCTCATTTGCAACTTCCATCTTGAATTTGTCCATTGCCTCTCTTGCTTCAGGTACGTTTGTTCTGTTAGAATTGTTAGACATTGTAACATTCCTCCTTTAATCGTTTTGTCATGCTGTTTTATAAGTGGTGCATGACTTTGTTTTGTGTTACAATCCTATTATGTGTTCATGCGGGAATAATACACTAGAAGGTTTTTCGTTTTCTGTTAAAAAATGGGAGGAATGTAAACCCTGCATTCAGCGGCATTTCCGGCATCTAATTATAGAAAGAAAGGGTGTTTTTTTGTCCGGAACGCAAAAAAACCCCTTGTATAACTGGGATTTTCATATTATACTTGTTGGGAAAACAAATTTGGCGGGATTGAATACCGATCCCTTTTTATCATACGAAATCATTCAGGAGTCAAAATGAGAGTAATCGCAGGCAGCGCCAGAAGGCTGCTTTTAAAGACCGTGGACGGACTCGACACCCGTCCGACCACAGACCGGATCAAGGAAACGCTGTTTAACATGCTGCAGCCATCCATTCCGGACTGTATGTTTCTCGATCTGTTTTCCGGCAGCGGAGCCATCGGCATCGAAGCCTTAAGCCGCGGAGCCAGCCTGGCCGTCCTGGTGGAGAACAATCCCAAAGCCGTGGAGTGCATCCGGGAGAATTTAAGCAGAACCAAGCTGGAGGACCGGGCCGTGGTGATGGGAAACGATGTGATTTCCAGCCTCCGCAAGCTGGAGGGAAAGAACTACGTGTTCGATATCATCTTTATGGACCCGCCCTACAACAAGGGCTGGGAACAGCAGGTTTTAACCTATCTGTCCGGCTCGCCCATGGTGGATGAAAATACAACCATCGTTATTGAGGCGGCAAAGGAGACGGATTTTGGGTGGCTTACGGCCGCCGGATACGATCTGATCAGGAGTAAAGAGTACAAGACCAACAAGCATGTCTTTGTTGCAAAGGGAGAAAAACATGAATAAAGCCATATACCCCGGAAGCTTTGATCCGGTGACCCTGGGTCATCTGGATATCATCGAGCGCACCTCCAAGATGTTCGACCGGGTCATCATCGGAGTTTTGAATAATAAATCAAAGTCTCCGTTGTTTTCTGTGGAAGAACGTGTTAATATGTTAAAAGAAGTGACCGCCAACCTGCCCAACGTGGAGGTTCAGTCCTTCGAGGGATTACTGATTGATTTTGTCCGCAAGAACGACGCGCGGGTGATCGTGCGTGGCCTGCGGGCGATTACGGATTTTGAATATGAGTTGCAGATGGCCCAGACCAACCGGGTGATTGCCCCGGAGGTGGACACCATCTTCCTGACCACCAATTTGAGATATTCCTACTTGAGTTCCAGCATCGTCAAAGAGATCGCCGAGTTCGACGGTGAGATCAGCGCGTTCCTGCACCCGGCTGTGGCAGAGAAAGTGCGGGAAAAGCTGACCGCCAGGCGATGAACCGCGACGGCGCTGCACAAAAGATGAATTTGTTGTAAGCGGACTGTAGCTGTGAAGCATCGGGCAGCTATGAGCGATTTTGGAAAATGAGGAGATAGGTTAAGATGATGAGCAGAATTGAACAGTTGATCAGTGAAATTGAAGAATACATAGACACCTGCAAATATCAGGCGTTATCCAATACAAAGATCATCGTGAACAAGGAGGAGCTGGAGGAGCTCTTGGTTGAGCTGCGTCTGCGCATCCCCGATGAGATCAAAAAGTACCAGAAGATTATCAGCCAGCAGGACACCATTCTCGGGGAGGCCCAGGCCCAGGCGGACGCCATGATGGAGGAGGCCAAAAAGCAGGCGGATTCCCTGGTGGCCCGGGCGGACGAACAGACCAGCGAGATGGTCAACGAGCACGAGATCATGCAGCGGGCCTACGCCCACGCCAACGAGGTGGTGGAGCAGGCCAACATGCAGGCCCAGGCCATTGTGGACCAGGCGTTAAACGATGCCAACACCATCCGCCAGGGGTCCATCCAGTACACGGACGACATGCTGCGCAGCCTTCAGACCATTATCAACCACACCATGGAGGGGGCAAAGGGGCGTTTCGACGCGTTCATGAGCTCCATGCAGTCCAGCTACGACATCGTTTCCACCAACCGCAACGAGCTGTCCGGCGGCCTGGTTCAGCAGGAGGAGCCGGAGGAGCAGGAGCTTCCTGTGGAGGACGGCCCTCAGCGTTAGAGTGCTGTCAGCCGCAGATGAGAAGCAGGCTTTGCAGCCCAAGTAACAGTATACAGGTGATGAGACTGTGGAGCGCTTTCCACAGTATATAATGCCGGATGGAGAGTCCGGCATTTTTTAGTACGCTTTTTGTCTGGAAAATGCCGGAGAAACCGCCGAAGGCCGTGGCCGCTGCGATCAGAACCGCGGCCGGGAAGCCGGGAACGCTGGCCGCGATGGCCTGGATGCCGGTGGTGATCTCCACGGCCCCCAAAAGCGCCGGGCGCATGAGGGGCAGCTCAAAGGGCAGGTTTGCCAGGTACATGGCCAGGATGGAGAACAGCATGATGTAGCCGCCGATCTTCACCATGGTCTCAAAACAGCCCATCATGTGTACGTCAAATGAGAAGGGCGCGGCGGATGTTCCGGCCGCGGCCGGGCTGGGGTCCTCCTCGCCGTGATAGCCGTAGATACGCCGTGCCAGCCGGGCGACGGGAATCACGGGCAGGTACAGGGCCAGGGCGACGGCCCAGAGTGGACAGCCGGAGCCGCCCTGGACCAGAGCCAGGCGGTCCGCCACGTAGCCCAGCACGAACATGGGACTGGGATGGTTGGCGATGGCCAGGAGATAGCGGGCCTGGGCCGGCGAGATGCGCCTGCTGTCTAAAAATTCGCTGTCGGTTTTGGCACCCATGGGATAACCGCAGAGAAGGCCGCTCATGAGCACGAAGCAGCCGTTTGGGGAGAGTTTCAGCAGTCCGCTGAAAAAAGGGGCGAAGGGCCTGGTGAGGAGGCCCACGCCGTCCAGGGCCACGATCACGCCGGAGCAGATCATGAAGGGCAGCAGGGTGGGCAGCACCACGGTTGCCCAGAGCACGAGCCCGTCCCGGGCGCCGGTGAATGCCAAGGCGGGGCGGGCTAGGAGCAGTATGAGACAGAGGACGGGCAGCAGCCGTCCGATGGATTTTTTCATAGACACCTGAATACAATGGTTTATACAATATATTGTAGAGGCGGTGCCTGTATGATTTTGTTTCTCATTTTACTGCTCGCCGTGTTTCAGTGCACCATCACCCAGTACCTGGTGGAGAACCCGGATTATTACCAGCTGGGGGCTTATACCTGCGAGACTGAGGATTTCCGCTCCATGCGCCTGGGACAGCTGATCGCCGGGGAGAAGGAGCTGGATTTTGATATGCTCACCGCGTTGATGATCCAGAACGACTACGATTTGCGGGAGCTGAAATCCACGGACTACAGCTCCCGCCTGCTGCAGGCCAGACGGCCCGCGGACTACCGGAAGCTCAAACAGGCCTACGAGACGGTGTTGGGAGATTTACAGTATTTCCCAGTTCCCCGAAGCGGCGACCCTTCGGTGCCGGACGTGCAGTTTGAGGACGGTTGGATGGACAAACGGACCTACAAGAGCGGGACCGGGCAAAGCGGTTCGGGCGGCGCAGACGGGACCGGGGCGGCGGACGGACGGGAGAACAAGGGCCGGGGCCACGAGGGCTGCGACATTATGGGGGCGAAGGAGCCAAGGGGATTTTATCCCGTGGTCAGCATGAGCGACGGGGTGGTGGAGAAGGTGGGATGGCTGGAGCTCGGCGGCTGGCGGCTGGGAATCCGCTCGCCCAGGGGCGCTTATCTGTATTACGCCCATCTGTACGGCTACAGCCGGGACTGGAAGGAAGGGGATGTGGTGAAGGCGGGGGAACTGCTGGGGTATATGGGAGATACCGGATACAGCAAAGTGGAGGGGACGACCGGGAATTTCGACGTCCACCTCCACGTGGGAATTTACTTTAAGACGGACCATTTCGACGAGCTGAGCGTGGATCCGTACTGGATTTTAAAATATCTGGAAAAATACCGCTTTACATACCGCTATTGAGCGCTGCCTGCTCGGGAACTCAGTGGGAGCGCTCGCCCATGAGAAATGTGATCACCGCTCCGGCGACGGCCGCTCCAACGCCCAGAATCACGGTCAGGGGCGTCAGGCTGCCGAGCTGGGCGAACAGCCCGGTGTTGTAGAAGATCGCAAAGGGCGAGGCCGCGATCAGGCCCAGGATGGCGCAGTAGGTGTGGATGGCGTAGCGCTTAAAGAGGAAGGTGATCAGCTTGGCGATGAGAAAGATCCCAAGCAGCACGCCAAAGCCAAAGGGGGCCAGCAGGAGCACGCCGTGGAGTACGCCCGGCATGTCCAGGACCTTTAGGGCGTCCAGGAAATTTTTGATGGTTTCGATGATGCCGTAGTAGTAGCCGAGAATCATCATCACCAGGGAGCCGCTGACCCCGGGCACCACCATGGTGGCGGAGGCGATCACGCCCACCAGAAACAGGGAGATCAACGTTCCAGGGGTGGGGGAAAATGTCTTTAACACTTCCTCGCCGGAGCTCAACATGGGCAGGAAGGCCGCCAGCGCAAACAGCGCCAGAAAGGCAATAATTCCGCCGAAGCCGATGGAACGGCGGCGGTGACGCAGTTCCCGGCGCAGGGTGCCCACCAGCACGGGGACACCGCCCAGAATCAGTCCCACAAAGGCCATGCAGGTCACAAAGGTGTGTTTGCTGAGCAGGTACTCGATAGCGTAGGTGAAGCCCACGATGCCGATTCCACAGCCCAGGATGATGGGCAGCAGGGTGAGAAGGCTTTTCTTCCAGTTGGAGAGCAGGCTTGAGACCGCCCCGATCAGCTTATCGTAGATTCCCAGGGAGACCGCCATGGTCCCTCCGCTGACGCCGGGGATGATGTTGGCGATGCCGATGAAAATCCCCTTGATCATATCCATAACAAATGTCATAATGTCCATTCCTCTTTTCTACTATATTGCGGCAGAGTCTGCAAGGTTTATTATAGGAGAGCGGGACATGCCTGTCAAGAAAACTTTCATCGTGGTAATTTTGGGCGTTTTTGAAAAAATATCTGTAATTTTTGGCGGAAGTATGCTAAACTGAACCGAACGTTAAATACCCTGCGGGCCTTTGCGGGGCCGGGTTTGACCGGCCTGCTGCACGCTGCCGGGGAATTGATATGGTACTGCCGGACGGTACGGACCGGCTGGGGAAAGGAACATTCAGAACCATGAGAGCAGAACTGCTGCCGGCAGCCTTCGCGGATTCCATGCGGGCGCTGCTGGGCGACGAGGAATATACATCTTATATCAGGAGCTTTGGGGAGGACTGGAAGCCGGGGCTGCGGGCCAACGGGCTGAAAATCCGGCCGGAGCAGTTAAAGGCCATGCTTCCCTGGCAGCTGGAGCCGGTGCCCTGGGTGGATACGGGCTTCTACTATGACGCAGATCAGGCCAGGCCCTCCAGGCATCCGGCCTACTATGCGGGCCTCTACTATCTCCAGGAGCCCAGCGCCATGACGCCCGGGGAGCTGCTGCCCGTGAAACCGGGAGACCGGGTGCTGGACCTGTGCGCAGCTCCGGGGGGCAAGAGTACCCAGCTGGGAGCCAGACTTTTGGGGGAAGGACTGCTGGTGTCCAACGATATCAGCAATTCCCGGGCCAGGGCGCTGCTTAAGAATCTGGAGCTGGCCGGGATCCCCAATATCTGCGTGACCAGCGAGAGCCCGGAACGGCTCTCACAGGTGTTTCCGCTGTTTTTTGACAAGATTCTGGTGGACGCGCCCTGCTCCGGCGAGGGGATGTTCCGCCGGGACGGTGAGATGGTGAAGGACTGGGCTCTAAAAGGACCGGCTTACTATGCGCCCCTGCAGAGGGAGATTTTAGCCGCCGCCGTGACCATGCTGCGGCCCGGGGGAACTATTCTGTACTCCACCTGCACCTTCTCGCGGGAGGAGGACGAGGGAACCGTAGAGTACGTGTTGAGCCGCTTCCCGGACCTGGAGCTTAAGCCCCTTGATACCGGGCTGGTGCCCGGGGCCTGCGGAGGGATTGGGCTGGACGGCTGCATGAGGCTGTTTCCACATAGGATCAAGGGGGAAGGGCATTTCCTTGCGCTGTTGCGGAAGAAGAGCGGTGGAGAAAGCGGGACGGCCGGGGATGGCGGTCTGGAGGCGGAGAGTGCGGGCGAAGAGTCCTGGGACGGCGGCCTGGCGGCGTACAGCGCGGGTAGGCTTGCCGGGGACGGCGCCCGGACGGAGTGCAGCACGGGTAGGCTTGCTGGGGACGGCGGCCGCGCGGAGTGCAGCGCGGGCAAGGTTGCCGGGGACAACGTCCGGACGGGAACCGAGGACCTTCGCGGGCGCCGCCGGGAGAAGGCGGAATCGCGGGAGACGGCGAAGGGCAGAGGCGCGGTCCGCAATTTTCTGGGGCAGGCAAAAAAAGGGCGGAACACCCCTGCGGCGGCGGATACCGGAGAGCTGGAGGCATTTTTGGAACAGCTCTCCCTTCCGGTCCCACGGGAGCGTCTGTCGGTGCGGCCGGAGGGCGTGTACCTTCTGCCCGCCGGAATGGAACAACCGCCGTCCCTGCGTTTTCTGCGGACGGGCCTGCTGCTAGGGGAGCTGAAAAAGGGGCGGTTTGAGCCTTCCCAGGCCCTGGCAATGGTTTTGAAAAAAGAACAGTATCCGGTCACGGTGGATTTTCCCATGGAGGATGAGCGGGCGGTCCGCTATCTCAAGGGGGAGACCATAGCCCTGGCCGAGGGGGAGGGACCGGTGAAGGGCTGGTGCCTGGTCTGCGCCGGCGGTTATCCGCTGGGCTGGGCCAAGGGCGCCGGTCCGGTCTTGAAAAATAAATATTATCCGGGATGGCGGTGGATGTAGAATTACCGCGCCGGGAAAGGAGCGAATTCAGATGGCGGAACGCAAGAAGGCAATGATCCGGCTTGATAAATTTTTGACGGAAATGGGGCAGGGCACCCGCAGCCAGGTCAAGGAGATGGCACGTAAGGGCAGAATAACGGTGAATGGTCAGGTGGCCCGCCAGGCGGATTTGAAAATCAACCCCGAGGCGGACCAAATCTGCCTGGACGGGGCGGAGGTAGCTTACGCCCGCACGGAGTATTACATGCTCAACAAACCCCAGGGAGTGGTTTCCGCTACCGAGGACGGGCGCTACCAGACCGTGACCCAGCTGATCACCGGGGCGCTGCGGGGAGACTTATTCCCGGTGGGGCGGCTGGATATCGACACCGAGGGGCTGCTGCTTCTGACCAATGACGGGGCCCTGGCCCACAATCTGCTGTCACCCAGGAAGCATGTGGACAAGGTGTATTTTGCCCGCATCGAGGGGCAGCTTCCGGGGGACGCCGTCGGACGCGCGGCAGCCGGCCTGGTGCTGGAGGACGGCACGAAAACCCTTCCGGCCCGGCTGGAAATCCTGGAGCCCGGCCAGGTGCGCCTGACCATACGGGAGGGCAAATTCCATCAGGTCAAGCGCATGTTCGAAGCCATGGGCTGCCGCGTGACCTATTTAAAACGTTTGTCCATGGGGCCGCTGGTTCTGGACCCGGCGCTGGCTCCGGGGGAGTACCGGCCGCTTACAGAGCAGGAAATCCAGGATCTTCAGGGTTGTCAGACGGGGCAAAAGCAAGTATAACAATAGAGAGGGCGGTTTTGCCCCTGAAACAGACGGACAGAATAAAAAGGATGAGGACAAATGGGATTAAAACATAAAAAAGCGGTTATCTTTGATTTAGACGGAACTCTGGTGGACTCCATGTGGATGTGGAAGAGCATCGACGTCGAATACCTGGACCGCTACGGGTACGACTGCCCGGAGGACCTGCAGAAGTCTATCGAGGGCATGAGCTTTTCGGAGACAGCAGCCTATTTTAAGGAGCGGTTTGAGCTGCCGGATTCCCTGGAGGAAATCAAGGCGGCCTGGACGGAGATGTCCATTGAAAAATACCGGAACGAAGTGCCCTTGAAACCGGGGGTTCGGGATTTCCTGGACCGCACGGCGGGTCTGGGCATGAAGGCGGGCGTCGCCACCAGCAACGGCCGGGCGATGGTGGATGCGGTGCTGGATTCCCTGGGAATCCGGCGGTATTTCCAGGTGGTGGCAACGGCCTGCGAGGTGGCGGCCGGCAAGCCTGCGCCCGATATCTATTTGAACGTGGCCGGGCGGCTGGGCGTAAGCCCGGAGGAATGTCTGGTGTTCGAGGACATTCCGGCGGGCATCCAGGCCGGAAAACGGGCAGGTATGACCGTGTTCGCGGTGGAGGACGAGTTTTCCCGGCATATGCGGGAGGAGAAGGCCGCGTTGGCGGATTATTATATCAATGATTATTATGAGATGCTTGATTATCTGAAGGAAGCATAAGGAGGCGTTTTTAATGAAGATTGCGGTGATTACGGGCGCGTCCTCAGGCATGGGGCGCGAGACGGTGCTGCAGCTGTCGGACCATTTTCCGGGCTTTGACGAGATGTGGGTCATTGCCAGGCGGGAGGAGCGGCTGAAGGAGCTTGCCGCCCAGTGCCCGGTACGGCTGAGATGTTTTGAGCTGGATTTGTCGGAGGCGGGGGATTTGGGCGTGTTGGAGTCCGCGCTGAGGGCCTGCTCGCCGGATGTGAAGTACCTGGTAAATGCAGCCGGTTTCGGCAAGATCGGCCCGGTTGGCTCCATCGCGTCCGGCGATGAGACGGGGATGGTGCGGGTAAACTGCGAGGCCCTGGTGGCTGTGACCCATCTGGTGCTGCCCTACATGACCCACAACAGCCGGATCCTCATGTTCGCCTCCGCGGCGTCCTTCCTGCCCCAGCCGGATTTCGCCGTGTACGCGGCCACCAAATCCTTTGTGCTCAGCTACTCCCGGGCATTAAACGAGGAGCTTAAAGACCGGGATATTGCGGTCACGGCGGTGTGCCCCGGGCCGGTCAGGACGGAGTTTTTCGATATTGCGGAGACCACGGGTCAGATTCCGCTTTACAAGATGCTGGTGATGGCCAATCCCCGGCATGTGGTCCGCAAGGCCATAAAGGACAGCATTGTGAAGCGGGACGTGTCGGTGTACGGCCTGACCATGAAGGCGTTTCACCTCCTGACCAAGGTTGTGCCTCACCGGCTGCTTTTGTACGTGATGAGAAAATTTTGAGAGACAGGAGATAAAAGGGCCTATGCAGACTCTGATTGTCACCCCCAACGAAGCCGGACAGCGTCTGGACAAGCTGTTGGCAAAATATATGAATCAGGCCGGAAAAGGGTTCCTGTACAAGATGATGCGCAAGAAGAACATCACTCTGAACGGAAAGAAATGCGACGGCTCGGAGCGCCTGGGCGAGGGCGATGAGATCCGGCTGTTTCTGGCCGACGAGACCATCGCGAAATTCACCGGCGGCGGGGCGGCCAAGCCAACTTCCGGATATTATCCAAAACCGGATATTATTTATGAGGACAGCCATATTTTGGTGGTGAACAAACCGGCCGGGCTTTTGAGCCAGAAGGCGCGGGAGGACGACACTTCCCTGAACGAGGCGATCCTGAATTACCTCATCGATTCCGGCCACATGCCGGTGGAGCAGCTGCGCACCTTCCGCCCGTCCATCTGTAACCGGCTGGACCGCAACACCAGCGGACTGGTGGTGGCGGGGCGGTCCTTAGCCGGACTTCAGGTCATGAACGCGGTGTTCAAGGACCGGAGCATCCACAAATACTACCAGTGTATTGTGAAGGGCAGACTGAAGGAGAAGCAGCTGATCGCCGGGTTCCTGCGCAAGGATGAGAACACCAACACGGTGGACATCTACCCGCTAGAGGTGGAGAACAGCGTTCCCATCATGACCGAATACCTTCCGCTGGCCTGGGGCGGCGGCTTTACCCTGCTTCAGGTGACGCTGATCACCGGGCGCAGCCATCAGATCCGCGCCCATTTAGCCTCCATTGGCCACCCCATTCTGGGAGATTTCAAGTACGGAGACCGGTCCGTAAATGAGGAGATGAAAAAGCGCTACGGGCTGCGGGCCCAGCTTTTGCATTCCTGGAAGCTGGTGATGCCGGAGGATTTGGCCGCCCCGCTTGATTACCTGGCCGGGCGGGAGTTTTTCGCCCCGCTGCCTGAGAAGTTCAGCCGGGTGCTGGAGGGGGAAGGGATACATGCGTTATAACATTTCCCAGGAAATTCCACCGGTTCTTGACAGACCGGCGGTTTGCGGGTTATGATAATACAAGCTGACAAAAGGGCGTAAGCGGCAGGACCGCGGCGCCTGAGAAGATAGAGAGGGCATGATAGATATGGGAAAAATCATACTGACAGGTGACCGCCCAACGGGACGGCTTCACGTAGGACATTATGTGGGTTCTTTGAAGCGCAGAGTGGAGCTTCAGAACTCGGGAGAATTCGATGAGATTTACATCATGATCGCGGATGCGCAGGCCCTGACGGACAATGCGGACAACCCCGAGAAGGTGCGCCAGAATATCATCGAGGTGGCGCTGGATTACCTGGCCTGCGGCCTGGACCCGGAGAAATCCGTGCTGTTTATCCAGTCCCAGATTCCCGAGCTCTGTGAGATGACGTTCTACTATATGGACCTGGTGACGGTTTCACGCCTGCAGCGCAACCCCACCGTAAAGTCTGAGATCCAGATGCGCAATTTTGAGGCCAGCATCCCGGTGGGCTTCTTCACATACCCCATCAGCCAGGCGGCGGATATCACGGCTTTTAAGGCCACCACCGTGCCGGTGGGAGAGGATCAGGCGCCCATGATCGAGCAGACCCGCGAGATCGTCCATAAGTTTAACAGCGTGTACGGCGAGACTCTGGTGGAGCCGGACATCCTGCTGCCTGACAACAAGGCCTGCCTGCGCCTGCCCGGAATCGACGGCAAGGCCAAGATGAGTAAGTCCTTAGGCAACTGCATCTACCTGTCCGACACGGAGGACGAGGTGAAGAAAAAGATCATGTCCATGTTCACAGACCCCAACCACCTGCGGGTGGAGGATCCCGGGCGTGTAGAGGGCAATCCGGTGTTTATTTATCTGGATGCGTTCTGCCGCGATGAACATTTTGCCAAGTATCTGCCGGATTACCGGAATCTGGATGAGCTGAAGGCGCATTACACCAGAGGCGGTCTGGGCGATGTAAAGGTGAAGCGTTTCTTAAACAGCGTTCTCCAGGAGGAGCTGGAGCCGATCCGTCAGCGCCGCAAGGAGATCGCCAAGGATATTCCGGCGGTATACCGGATTCTCGAGGAGGGCAGCAAGAAGGCGCGGGCCAAGGCCTCCGAGACTCTGGCGGATATGAAGCGCGCTATGAAGATCAACTATTTCGAAGATATGGAGCTGATCGAGGAGCAGGCCAGGCGGTTTAACGCCGAGGTCTGACAGGGATTGGCACAGGAGGGCGATAAGTCCGGCCGGCGAGCATGAAAATGACGCCGGCCGTTTTTTGGATGCGGTGGGGCGCGCGCCTGGTCTGTGAGCAATTTTATCAAATACCGCTTGACTCTTCCCTAAGGGCAGAGCCTATACTTTCATTAGATTCGAATCGGAAATGACTGTGACGGAGGTAAGGATACTATGTTAAGCATCGGACAGATGTCAAAGACCTGCGGGGTCAGCGTCAAGACCCTGCGACATTATGACAAAATCGGGCTGCTGCGGCCGGAACAGACGGATGTGTTCACCGGCTACCGCTACTACGATGAGTCCCAAATCGGGATTATGCTGCTGATCGCCCGCTACAAGCGGTACGGCCTTTCTCTGTCACAGATCCAGGAGCTTCTGGGGATTGAAGACCAGCACATTTTAATGAAAAAGCTGAGGCAGCAGCGCTTCCGCCTGGAGCGGGAGATGGAACATATTTCCATCACCATCCGGGAGATGGAGCAGCACCTCGGCCAGTTTGAAAGGACAGGCGATATTATGAGTTATCAGAATAATTATGAGGTTGAGATCGTTGACAGCAGGGAGCAGGTGCTTCTGACCTGCCGCGCGACCATGTCGGTGGAGGATTTTGGGCGCTATTACGGGAAAATTTATGAGAAGGTGGCCAGGGAGCATCTGGAAGTGAACGGGGTGGTGCTGGCGATCTATCACGACAAGGAGTTCGATCCGGCTTTCAGCGACATTGAGCTGGGAGTGGGAATCTGCGACCGGGATCAGGCGAACTGTGTGCTGCCGGTGCAGACCTGCGCGAAAACCACACATGTTGGACCTTATTCTGGGCTGCCGGATGCGTATGGGGCGATTGTGAGTTGGATTAATGCCAATGGGTATGAGATGAATGGGATGCCCTATGAGATTTATGTTAAGACGC
>OJKJ01000323.1_pt1 | contig 29904 bp, 39 predicted proteins | sample 1596491 | NCBI WGS metagenome assembly OJKJ01 (sample SAMEA4350160, study PRJEB24818) | metagenome | biome: human; feature: gut; material: faeces | place: Denmark | collected 2013-09 | reverse complement strand
GGGGTGCTCATAGGGAAAGTCGGCGCCGATCGGCTTCGGCCGGATGTGTCCGTTCGTCGGCGCAAAGTCATCGTGCAGCGGGTCGTGATAATAGACGATCTTGCGGCTCATGTCGGTTCGCCGCACAGGGCGACGGCGTCAAAGAGCATCCGCTCCATCTGCCGCATACAGCTCTGCTGTTCAAACTGCGTGCCGCTCTCGAGATACTTCCGGCTGTAGTCCGCGCGCTCGGCCGGATGCTCGACCCAGTAGTCGATCTTGGCGGCCATGTCTTCTGGGTCTTTATTTTTAAATAGGGACTTCTCATCAAGCGCAAACGCCTTGGCTGCGCTCTTTGGAGAGTCCGCAATGACCGGCACCAGCCCGCAGGCGATGGCCTCCAAGCAGGCGATGGACTCGATCTCCACCTCGGCAGGGTGGCAGTAGAGGTCGGCGCAGCGCAGCAGATTCAGCAGGTCCTGCCGGGGGAAAAACGCAATCTCCATGTCGACGCCGTATTTTTCGGCCAGATGATGATAATGGTCCTCACGGGGGCCTTCGCCGGCGAGAATGAGGTGAATCTGCTCGCGGTGGACCGAGCGGCCGATGGCTTCTATGAGGATTTCCTGATTCTTTTCGCTCGACAGGCGGCCGGTCGAGACGATGAGAAACTTCCCCTCAAGCCCCTCCGGGCGCTTGGCAGGGCCGGGCGTGAACATGCTGTTGACGCCGTTGGAGATCACGCGGCCGTTCGTCGGGCCGACGACGGCCTCAAACGTATCGCGGATGAACTGCGTGGGGTAATGGATGATGTCGGAATACTGATACACCATCTGGTAGCAGGCACGGTAAACGCCGCGGTTGATCGCGTCAAGATCCTTGCACAGAAAGTGCGCCGTCACGTTTTCGGCCTGGCAGTGGAAGCTGGAGGTGATGGGCTTGTTGTACGCCTTGGCGATCTTCACCGCCGTGTGCGACAGCTGCAGCACGAACGTCGTGTGCACGACATCGCAGTCGCGGATCGCGTCCTTAAGCAGGGAGCGGTCTACGCGCGGCAGCGTCACGCCGTTGCGCTCCACGATGGGGTTGAGCAGGTAGAGGTTCAGCTCCGGCACGACGTAAAAGCACTCGTTGCCGGCCTTGTCCTGATCGGCGCAGACCACGCGCACGGTGTGCCCCTGCGCGCGCAGGAAGCGGATGAGATTCATGCAGGCGATGGTGGTGCCGTTGTTCTCTTCGCCCAAAATATCGCAGACAATCGTGATCGTCATGTTGTCGTATCATTCCTCGTTTTCAGAATTGGCAGGGGAGACCCTCCGCCGTATGATGCGACATTCGTCATTGTAACCGGAAAAAATGAGAGCCGCATTAAAAAAATCCTTTCAAGAATTCAAACAAATCTCACAATATCATATCATACTTTTCTGCGGGAGGAAACCTCTCATTTTCCTGAAAATGTGACCGATTATTTGTGATGATCGCAAAATGGCCCCGTGCCCTCTTGAATTACGTTTTTGAATCGTGTATATTATTTGTACCCATGTGTTCATATTTTTTGTTTTAGGAGAGCAAATTATGACAGATTATCAGAAGATGTATCAGGAAAAGCTGACGACGCCGGATAAGATCGCCCGGCAGGTGCAGTCCGGATGGCTGCTCGGCATGGACACGGCGACCTCGCAGACGCCGGCCATCATGACCGCGATCGCGGAGTACATCCGCAGCAGCGACATTACGGGCGTGAAGGTGCAGGCCCTGCTCGATGCGTATCCGTTCGAGTTTTATACCGACCCCACGCTGGCCGGTAAGATGACCGGCTACAGCTGGTTTTCCAGCAGTGCGGCGCGCAAGGCCGTCAATGCCGGCTATGCCGACATCATCCCGGCGTATTACCGCGACTTCCCGACCCGCATTCGCGCGGAGTACGACTATGACGCCGTGTGTGTCGAGGTCGCACCGATGGACCGCCACGGCTACTTCAGCCTGGCGCTCAACGGCTCGTATATCGACGCCATGCTCGACAAGACCAAGCGGATCTTCCTCGAGGTCAACGACCGTCAGCCCCGCGGCCTGTGCGGCTCGCTGATCCACATTTCGCAGGTCGACGCCATCGTGGAATACAACCACGACCTGCCGGTCCTGCCGCCGGTGCAGCTCGACGAGGTGAGCAAGACGATCGGCGGGCTCATCGCCGAGCGCATTCCGGACGGCGCGTGCCTGCAGCTCGGCATCGGCGCGATTCCGGACGCGACCGGTATGGCGCTCAAGAGCAAGCACGACCTCGGCATCCACACCGAGATGTTCACCGACTCCATGGTCGAACTCATCGAGTGCGGCGCGGTCAACAACAGCAAAAAGCAGATCCACCGCGGCAAGACCGTCACGACGTTTGCCTTCGGTTCACAGCGCATTTATGACTATATCGACGATAACCCGGCCGTGGAGATCCTGCCGGTCGAATACGTCAACGACCCGGACGTCATCTGCCAGAACGACAACATGATCTCCATCAACGCGGCGGTCGAGGTCGACCTCTTCGGTCAGGTCTGCGCCGAGTCGGTCGGCACGAAGCATATGTCCGGCTCCGGCGGCCAGATCGACTATGTCCGCGGTGCCTGCCAGTCTCGTGGCGGCAAGAGCTTCATCGCCTTCACGTCCACGGCCAAGGGCGGCACGATCAGCAAGATCAAGCCCATCCTCACGCCGGGCGCCGTCGTCACGACGAGCAAGAACGATGTGGACTACATCGTCACCGAATACGGCGTGGCGCACCTGCGCGGCCGCAGCCTCGGCGAGCGCGCCCGCCAGCTGATCGCCATCGCGCACCCCGACTTCCGCGACGAGCTGACCTTCGAGGCCAAAAAGCGCGGCATTATGATCTGATTCCGCAGTACAAAGCCTGCTGTCCGTATCCCACGGACGGCAGGCTTTTTTCATCTCGCGCGTTCTGTATCCGGACGCACACAATGGTGACGCGTGTTTCATCAAGGAATCAGAAGTGCGCAAAAGCGTTACATTTGTACCGCTGTGGGGATTGTTCTTTCCTCGCAGCCGGACTATAGTGCAACCATAAAAAGGGGACAGATTTCGATGCTGCCCCAAATCTATTGGAGGGATTTTTCATGAAGAAAACGTGGAGCAGAGTGCTCGCCACCGTTCTGGTCCTGGCGATGGTGCTTTGCATGCCCGGTTTCGCAGCGAGCGCTGCTGACACGGTGGATTATGACGCCGATCATGCGACCTCCGCTGAGGAACTGACGGACGCGGATCTGCCGGAGCTGCTGTCCTCAGACGGCAACCACTATCCGATCGTGCTGGTGCACGGCCTGTTCGGCTGGGGCGGCACGGAAGTGCTCGGCCTGAACTACTGGGGCGGCTTCAGCAGCCTGCGCGACATTCTCAATGACGCCGGCTATGAGGTCTATACCCCGTCCATCGGCCCCGTTGCCAGCAACTGGGACCGCGCCTGCGAGCTGTATGCCTACCTCGTCGGCGGCACGGTCGACTACGGCGCATATCACTCCGCCACCAACGGCCATGCCCGCTACGGCCGCACGTTCCCAGGCGTCCTGCCGGAGCTGAACAACCCCGACAGTGAGCTCAAGATCCATCTGGTCGGCCACAGCATGGGCGGCGAGACGATCCGCATGCTCGCACAGCTGCTCGAAAACGGCGACGCCGACGAGCGCAACGCCAGCCGCGGCGGCGACATCAGCCCGCTGTTCACCGGCGAGTGCCGTCACTGGATCGAGAGCATCACGACGCTCTGCACGCCGCACGACGGCAGCCAGTATGACACGAAGGTCTATCAGAACATCGGTGATCTGGCGCAGTATGCCATGGGCATTATCGGCTCCGTTGCCGGTGCCAATGTCAACGAGAACAATTTCGGTCTGGACTTCAAGCTCGATCAGTGGGGTCTGGTGCGCCAGCCCAACGAGTCTTATTCCAGCTACTTCAATCGCGTGATCAACAGCAAGATCTGGACCCAGCACACCAACGACTTGAGCGTCTATGACCTCGACGTCGACGGTGCGGCCGTGCTCAACGGCTATGCCAAGGCCCAGAATGACATCTATTACTTCTCCGTCGCCTGCTCGAACACCCATCGTGATCCGCTGACCGGCCACTATCTGCCGAACGCCAGCATGAACCCGATGATGCTCAAGAGCAGCACCTACATGGGCAGCCACGTCAACTACGCGGTCGGCCATGTGAACATCACGCCGGAGTGGTGGGAGAATGACGGCATTGTCTCCGTCCGCTCCGCCATCCGTCCGCACGAGAACTCCACGGATAAGTACAATGAAAACTACGGCGTCGGCGCCGATGGCAAGATGACCTTCAAGGCCGGCACCAAGATGGGCGTCTGGAACTACATCGAGAAGATCGACGGCACGGACCACATCAACATGGTCGGCCAGATGCAGAAATCTACCCACGCTATGCTGCAGGCCAAGTTCTTCGAGCTGGCCAAGATGCTCAACAGCATTCCGGTGAGCAGCTCGTCCGATGCGCACATCTGCCCGGGCGCCCGCTTCACCGATATGCCGGCTTACACCGAGTGGTCGCACGAAGGTCTTGACTACTGCATCCAGAACGGCATCATGAGCGGCACGAGCGCTACCACCATCGCTCCGAACGGCGTGACTACGCGCGCACAGCTCGTCGAGATGCTCTACTGCCAGGCCGGTTCCCCGAAGGCCACGAAGGCCAGCCCCTTCACGGACCTGACCGACAGCTGGTATGTCGATGCGGTCAACTGGGCGGCTGAGAAGGGCGTCGTGAGCGGCACGAGTGCCACCACGTTCTCCCCGAACGACGTCATCACCCGTCAGGACATGGCGACGATCCTTTATAACTACGCCAAGAACGTCCTGGATCTGGATGTGTTCGATACCGCTGACCTGACCGGCTATCCGGACTACAGCTCCGTTTCCGATTATGCCCGCACGCCGCTGTCCTGGGCAGTCGCACAGGGCCTGATCTACGGCGCGGAAAGCGCTCAGGGCGTCGTCACCCTCCAGCCGAAGGGTGATGCGACCCGCGCACAGACCGCTGCGGTCATCATGCGTTTCTGCCAGAACGTCCTCTGAGACTTTATTTCAACAACACAAGCCCGATGGGATCTTCCCATCGGGCTTGTTGTCGCTTTTTCGTGGCGCTTTCACTGCGGAGTGTGCAGAAATTAGACAAATGCATGATAATGTGTGTAAAAAATGCCTTGACAATCGCATAGGATCTGGTATATTGGAACTGGAAGCGCTTCCAATTATTCACTTCGTCAACCTGAAATATTGTGCAGCTGCAGGAGGTGGCAAATGAAAAAACGAAGCAAGCAAATTCTGACGCTCTTTATACTTGGACTTGTACTGATTCTGTTGGCACCGTATGTGCCGGATTTCTGCTTCCGCGTACTTCTGGCCGCAAAAGAGAAGCTGTTTGATTACAGGTATTGGGACATTCGGTTCGAGCAAATCATTCCGTCTGTGCGTATGGGAGGCATTATTCTCTCTGCGTGGGGTATGGCCTTGTTACTGAAAAAAGAGGATAAAGAATGAAAAAGCGAATTTCCATGCTTTTGGCTCTGGTTTTTGTGTTTTCCGTCCTGTTTATTCCCGTTCAGGCTGCCGATACTGCCGGAGTTGCAGTTTCGGGGACGATTTCTCTGGATGATTTGGATTCCAATCCAGATGTGATCGTAAGCGACCCTATGACGTTTACTGAAATGATCGCGCGTATGGCAAAAAATGCGGATATGTCATATGATGAAGTTCTGCGTATGCTCCCGGATACGATGCAGACACAGGCTGCCCGCAGCAATGCTTATCGTTCCTTCACTGCCAGCTTGCATGTGACGGACGAATTCCAGCCGTACTTGGACTTTTATTGCGCCACAAGTGAGGGCGGTCATTTCTTCAATATCAACTCTATCTATTCGATTCAGTTAGTGCGATCCTATAATGGAATTTCCAAGCAATTCGGGGGAGAGGTTAACGCATGGCTGCGTAGCTCAAATTCCATCGAATACTATGTAAATGGCGACTTTTTCAATAATGGGACAACAACTGTGTCTGGCGGTACTGGAGTGAACGCCGGTTTGAATGTGAAGTGCTCTGTAACGTACTCGGTCTCGTATTCATCGAACCACTATAAGTACTTCTATGTTCATAAGACAATTAAATACGGAAGCTGAATGTAAGTGTTTTTGCATCATCGAATAAACCGCAAGCCCGATGGGATCTTCCCATCGGGCTTGTCCTGTTTTCGCTTTTCCTAAAAATCAGCGTGCCTTTTCCCAGCCGTCGAGCGGTGCGCGCTGGATGGCGCCGAACACCTTGCTGCGCAGATCGGGGTAGGTCTGGCTCATGGTGCGGATGAACTGCTTGATCTCGTAGCGCTTGCTGCCGCGGTCCTCGGGACAGGGGTTTTCGACGATCGGCAGCGCCAGCGCCTTCGCCTGATTGGCGATGCGCCCCTCGCCGTCGTAGAGCAGCGGGCGGATCTGGGTGACGCCCGAGCGCGTCATGTGCGTCACCGGCTGAAAGCAGCTGATGCGCCCCTCGTACACGAGCGAGAGCAGAAACGTCTCGACCGCGTCGTCAAAGTGGTGGCCGAGCGCGAGCTTTGTGATGCCGCGCTCGCTGAGCGCGGTGCACAGGGCGCCGCGGCGCATCTTGGCGCACAGGGAGCAGGGGTTATTCTCCTTGCGCACGTCGAATACGACCTCTTTGATGTCCGTTTTCAGGCGGGTGTACGGCACACCGAGCGACGCGCACAGTTCCGCTACCGGCGTGAAATCCATGCCGTCGAACCCGAGCTCGACCGTGATGGCCTCGAGTGCAAACGGCTCCGGATAGTACCGGCGCAGCTCGCTGAGCGCCATGAGCAGCACGAGCGAATCCTTGCCGCCCGAGACGCCGACGGCGACGGTGTCACCCGGCGCGATCATGTCATAATCCTCCACGCACCGGCGTACCAGACCGGTGAACGCATTCAGGTCGTTCATAGCGGGACCTCCAAAACGAAAATAGAAACTGCGAATTCGAGCGTAAAACGAAGAAAAACGGAGATTTTGAGAGCAAAGTCATATCTAAATCAAAATTTCATTGACAGGTATCGCCGATTGTGGTATAAAAGATAAGCGCGAATGCGAGACCTATTCTACGTTCGCACCTGAAAAATGTCAAAATGTTTTTCAACACATTCAAATTGGAGGCACGAATATGTCCACTACTTTGCTGAACAAGGACACCGTTACCCGCAAGTGGTACGTTCTGGATGCAGCCGGCAAGCCGATGGGCAAGACCGCAGCGCTCGCTGCTGATCTGCTGCGCGGCAAGCTCAAGACCGACTACACTCCGCACGTTGACTGCGGTGACTTTGTCATCATCATCAATGCCGAGCAGGCTGTGCTCACCGGCAAGAAGCTCGAGCAGAAGTACTACCGCACGCACTCCGGTTATCCCGGCGGCCTGCACGAGACGCAGTACAAGAAGCTCATGAAGGACAAGCCCGAGCTGGCTATGCGTCTGGCTGTGCGCGGCATGCTGCAGAAGAACACCATCGCCCAGTGGCAGCTCAAGCGCCTGAAGATCTATCGCGGCGCCGAGCATCCCCATGCGGCACAGAAGCCCGAAGTCTGGGATCGCTGAGAAGGAGGAAATAGAACATGGCAACTTATACGAGCAAGAAAGCCTATATGTACGGTACCGGCCGCAGAAAGTCCTCCGTCGCGCGTGTGCACCTGTTCCCGAACGGCACCGGCAGCATCACCGTCAACGGCCGTCCCCTGGATGACTACTTTGGCCTCGAGACCCTGAAGCTCATCGTTCGTCAGCCCTTCGCGGCCACTGACACCATGGGCAAGTTCGACGTCGAAGCCACCGTGACCGGCGGCGGCGTGACCGGCCAGGCCGGCGCGATCCGTCACGGCATCGCCCGTGCGCTGCTCCAGGTCGAGGACAGCTACCGTGCGCCCCTGAAGGCTGCCGGCCTGCTGACCCGTGACCCGAGAATGAAAGAGCGTAAGAAGTACGGCCTCAAGGCCGCCCGTCGTGCGCCTCAGTTCTCCAAGCGCTGATTTTTCAAGAAAAGCCAGAAACCACAACGGTTTCTGGCTTTTTCTCTTGATTTGTTCTAATTCGTTTTGACTTGCAAAAGCACTTTTGGAATGGGCTAAAACTGGGCTAAATCCAGAAAAAAGGGCTAAAATTGGGGCTAAAATTTTCTCGCTTTTCGGGCCTCTGTCTGCACCTTCATCTGTTCTATTCCACCCACCTGACTTTTGATTCCTGAGACCAATTTGAGAGTTGCTGCAGCCAGCCTATCCCGGACATATGCAGGCACAGATTCCATGTCGAATACAACACGGTCGGTGCGGTCATAGATAATCTCATCATGTTCGATGCTCTCTTCCTTTGGCTCACTCCCATCGAAATTGACAACCACGATATACTGTGTAGGGTCTGTCCTGCTTTTGTACACTGCGGAATCCGATTTGTTTTCGTTCTTCTGCTTCATGATCAATACCTCCATAGTTATTTGGACTATCGGTCCATCCACAATATAGCATAACATCACCGCCTCCGGACGGTGCTCCGGTGCAATTCCGGTGAGCCATGTATTGCTGATACGCTCTGTAAAAAAAGAAAACCCCGACCGTTGCAGCGGTCAGGGTTTTGCATCCTCCATAGGAAGGGCAACGCGTTTTAACTTGTTTTGATGTGTCTTGATGCTTTTGATGTGTCTCGTTTTACTTTAGCATATCTTGCGAGCAATTGCAAGTATGTAGAGAGGGGAGACGCGCGATGTCTGACCGTATGCAAAAAATCACGGACGAGAGCGAGGTCGGCACGACGGAGCTGGCAACAGTGCTGGGCGCATCTGCCCGGTGAACAATAGGTTATATGGAAATCTAAGCGGCATCTGCCATGAGAGCAGTTGCCGCTTTAATATTTCCGATTGCGCCGATGGCGCGAGTAATATCCAATCCATTTTCCTGTTGTTATCCTGGCGTCACATGGCCGACCTGCATCTTTGGGAATGATCCAGGCATGGCCGACCTTTCCGGCACCAGCGACCCTGCCGAGGTTGCACAGGCGAAGCACGCTTGCCATGGTCATACCCCACTGCTCCGCAGCTTCCCTCGTAGACATGTAATCGTCAACAGCCATATTCCCCGTCCCTTTCGCCAAAACAATACCAAAAGTAGCTGATATTTAACCGATTTTTCCAACGCAAAGCGGAACGGAAATGACAATTTTTCGCTCCGGCAACTACGCGAAAATCGGGGTCGGCGAGCCCGCGGCAAAGGGCCGCCCCCTCTTCACAGTACCTTGCGCCTCTGGCGTCATGATACCAGCTCGGAACGCTTTGGAACAGGCAAACCGGGTGGGTGATCTTGCGCTTTCCCACAGTCCTCCTTTCGTGCGATATGCTCTTTGCACGAAAGGAGGACTTTTATGCTTGTTGCAACGCACTACACGGTATCTTTAGACATTGGCAAGGGTGTTTATGTGGTGAGGAACAAAGACGCGCCTATGTGCCCTGAATGCGGTGTTCTGATGTCCGGCTACGATCACCGGAAAAGGAAGGTCATAGGAGCAGACGGTAAGCTTCGCATCTTTCTGATCCGGCGCCTGCGCTGCCCGGTGTGTAGACAGATCCATGCTGAGATCCCAGACAGCTTGATCCCGTACAAGCACTATGCGTCTGAGGTCATCAAGGCCGTACAGCAGAGGGATGCTTCTCTTTGCCCAGCCGATGATTCCACAATCCGCAGATGGAAAAAATAAGTTTACCCACCTGCTTTGCCTGTACTTACCCTCTCCACCTCAGTATGCTTTATCTGAACGAATTCGTATCATCTTGTAGTAGGAGGGGATATTTGAAACAGTTATGCTGGGCATCTATCAAAAATAGAAGGGAGCGAAACATCATGAAGAAATCATCAAAACTGTTCTCTGTAATTTTGGCTGTGTTGCTTATGGTCTCCGCTTTGGGCACTGTTCCCGCGAATGCTGCCGAAGCAGAGGTGACGGTGAATTCTCTGCCAGAGCTTCAGGAGGCCATAGCTGCAGCGGTCGATGGGGACACGATCCACATTGCCGGGGATATAGAAATCCAGGAAGAAGTGAGCATAGGGACCGTTGATAAAACCGTGTTCCTCGCCGGCACCGAAGGGACAAGCGTTGTCCTTTCAATATCGCCGGATTTTCCAGATGGGCAGTCTGTCTCTTTTGCTAATCTTGTATTTTGCGGCGGTCAGAGCAGCGGCCTTTCATTTGTCCAGAGCGGGGGCACCTCTTATTTCCAGACAGTGAGATTTCAACACCCGAATGAGAGTTCGGGGAAAAGCGCCTGTCTCGTTGAAGCTGGTAATGCTACTTTTTCAAACTGCCACTTCGAGGAAGGCCGCGCAGAAAAAGGCGGTCACATCTATGCGGGAACCGATGCCGCAGTCCACGCGGATAACTGTGTCTTTATGACAGGGGCTGCGTCTGAATGCGGCGGCTCCATTTACGCGCTCGGCTCTGTCAATATTACGGACTGCTCTTTTTCCAATGGCTGTGCTGAAAATGCTGGAGGCAGCGTCTACGCGGCGGGACCGCTGCGGTTGGTAGACTGCACCTTTTATGGCGGCAATTCCGGCATGGGCGGACAGCTCTTTTGTTCCGATACCGCCGCTGAAATCATAGGCTGCTCTTTCACTCAGGGGTACGCTTCACAATATGGAGGAGGAATCGGCTCGGATGGAGACATCTCCATTGCCGATTGCACGATCACCAGCTGCTCTGCTGGACAGTACGGCGGCGGAGTATGGAGCGCAGGCACCGCCGAGGTCCAGCGGTGTAAAATCTATGGCAACTCCGCAGAAATTGCGGGTGCAGACTTATATGCAGCGAATGGCCTCACAGCACTTGACACCGCTGGGGACTACCTGACGCTTTATGAAAGCGAACTCGCCGCCGCAGAGATGAACGCCGCAGGCTGGTATCTTGATGACGCCTCGCAGCGCTATGCCGGAAATTCTCCAACTATGGCATTTGCAACTCCGAGCGAAGCCAACGGCCAGCCGTTTGCGTTGGCATTCGCCCTTAGCCGGGTTTCGTTGCCCGATCCGCCGGAGGAGGATTCCAGCGATGACTCCCAGTCCGATCCGCCGGTGCCAACAACGCCGCCTTCATCGTCTTCCAGACATCACAGCAGTGGGACAACTTCACCGGCGCAAAATAATAAACCCACAAGAACTCCGTTGCGTTGCGGCACCGCCGAGATCAACACTTCTGCAGCAGCTGAGTTGTGCCAAGTATTGCCGAAATATATTCCAGAAGGCAAGATTATCTCCCGCGCGGAAGCAACCGGCTATCTCTATGGGATTTTGGATCGCGAAGAAACCGCTGGCACTTCTCCAAAGACGCTGACCTTTTATTCCGACACAGAGAACATTGCCTATCGGAAGGAAATAGATTCGCTCACTGAGGATGGAATATTCTCCGGATGCGGAAATAGCAGGTTTGCCCCAGACAGTCCTCTGACCCGCGCGCAGATGATTATGATCTTCGCTCGCTTTGTTGAGCCGCAGGAGTACAGCATCAGGCATATGGACATAACTGGCCACTGGGCGGAATCCGGGATAAAAACAGCAGTTGCGTTGGGCTGGATGGAGGACAACCCGATCGATCTTCATGCTGCAATTACTCTAAGTGATTTCGTGTCCTTCTTGTCTAAGGTCGTAAGCGCGCAATGATCAGAATTCAGCTATCAAAGCTCTTGGGTGAGAAGCGGCTGACCCAGGCAGACATAGCAAGGATGACCGGGATCAGGGCTGGTACGATCAACGACCTCTACCATGAAATCGCCACACGAATCAGCCTTGAGCATCTGGACCTGCTTTGTGAGGCCCTCGACTGCGATATAAGTGACCTGCTCACCCGAAGCAAAAGAGATTCGCCCTATGTAGCACAGCAACTCCGCCACCGTGCCGGGTATAAATGAAGAAATAGCAGGCGCCGCTCTGACGCCTGCTATTTTTATATCTCTGTCCCATCGGGAAATTTGAAATAACAAACAAATTTCGCTCCAAGCGCGGAAGCAATCGCGTCGAGATCGGCAGAAGAGAACTTTCCAGTCTTGATGCGCTGACCGAAGGCCTGTGAAGTCGTCCCCATTTTGCGGGCAAGTTCGGCTTCGCTCATTTTCGCATAGGTTTCCGCGAGCTTGATCTTTGTTGAAATATCCATGTGCACACCTCCTGAACATAATATAAACGGAAACCTTTCTAATGTCAAATGAAAAGTTTCAAATATACAGGAAAACATTAAAGAAAACCATTGACATCTGAAAGGAAATCCTTTATAATAATACTCGTAAGGCAGAGGAAAAGCCTCTTACGAAAGGAAGTGAGGACTTGGACGAGATGACAACCGCCGAGCTCAATCAGTTCTTAGAGAACATCGCAAAGCTGATTGAAGCAACCGCCGACGACCCGGCTACCGCCGCAAAGATCGTGCGAGATAGCAAGGTCAAGGCATAAAAAGAGTAGCGACCCCCGCTAAAGCGCCGCTACTCAAACACCCCGAAAGGCGAGCGGGAAGCCTTACTCCCGCCGCCTTGATTATAACCGAGTAAGGCAGAAAAATCAAGGAGGAACGCAAAATGATGATGTCCGAGTTTATCGACCGCACCGGCTTCGAGCCGACCGCCAAAGAGTACGCCAAGATCGAAGAAGCCTATTACGACTTCGACGGTGACAAGGACGCCTTTTGTAAGGCTTTCGTCAAGGACGGCGGGGCGCGGAAGCTCTGCAAGGCCAGGGCCGCCGAGATCGACCGACTGAACAGCCTGCTGCTGGAGAGCGAGCGGCAGTACAAGAAGGATATGGCCGACCGCGAAAAGCGGATCGACGAGCTGACCGCCGAGCTGGACCGTGAGCTTGAATGGAAGCCCAGCGATGGTACCGGCACCAACATGAGACAGAGCGACTACGCCCACCTTGCCGACTGCGGCAAGGCGATGACCGATGAGGAGGCCAAGGCGTTTATCGCTGACGAGTGCGGCTTCGATCCCGAGAAGATCCGCATTCTGCACGAGGTCAACACCTACGAGGTCAACAAGCACCGCCGCCTTCGCAAGTCTGGCACCTTCGACCGCGCGCCCGTATACGAGGCCACCGATTGGAACTATGTCCGCTTTGACTGCGCCTGCTTCATGTATGAGCTGGTCAACGGCGAGCTTCGCTTCTACTGCTGCTAAATCACCGCCCGCCCCAGAGGTCACGAGGGCAGAAAGGAAAGGCCATGGAAACATATCGAGTGTATATTTACTATCTTAGGACTGCAAAACATAAAGACTTTGATAGCAAAAATGACGCTTTGAATTATGCTTATGACATCGCAAACAACAACGAAAAAGCAATGCATATCACTATTGAGAATCTTAACACTTGCGAAAAAGTCTTGGAATTATACCCCGAAAGATAAATAGATGACCCGCCTCGGAGGTTACGAGGGCAGAAAGGTTCATCATGGAAAAGCTGATTTATTCCACCTTCCGCGAAGGTTACGGTATCGACCAAGTCAACCGGACAATGACCGCTGGCGAGTTGATTAACTTCCTCGCGCAGTACGATGAAGATACGCCGGTCTATCTGAGTTTTGACAACGGCTACACCTACGGCGGCATTACCGAGGGCCGCTTTGAAGAAGACTATGGGGAGGACGATGACGATGAGTAAAAAGCTGGATCGTAGCAGCGGCGGCATTGAGATCACCGGTCACAAGGGAACGTGGTACGTCATTGACGAGGGCGATTATAAGATTACCCAGGACGTGGACGGCAAACCGGAAACGCTTACCGCACACCTGTTTCTGCTCGAAAGCGAACTTTACGGCGACGAAGCCGCGTGCCTGATTGTCAACGAGGAAAAGCAGATCGTCTTGGAGGACGTTTGGAACGGCTTCGACGACCTGGAAGACGCCGGCTGGGAGGAAGTGCGGAAAATTGAATGCCCAGTCTGCAAGGGCGAGTTTCTGCGGGAGGACATGACCTTTACGCGCGACTGCCACGGCATCACTTTCCGGCTGGTCTGCTTCGGCTGCTACGAAAAGGTCATGGCAAAAGGCTACGACGGAGCATATTACACCGAAGCAGACGAATGTATTGAGGGGGACTATTGAGCATGAGAAAAATTACCGTCTTCGACTTTTGTAGTCAGATCGGCGCGGCCAGTGAGGAAATTCCCGTTGTGGTGAAAGCCGGTATGAGGGAAATCGGCCGCTTCCGTAGCTTATACAAGATCCCGGCGCAAGCGATGCCGGGAGTGCTGGAAGCCAAAATCACCTATGTTACCATGGGGCGCGAAGAAATCATCATCCAGGTCGCATTGAAAGACTACAACACCAAGCTGTAACTGCATGACTGGCTGACCTATCGGCGCGACGGGGAGAAAGAGTATCGCAATGGAAAAGAAAGATTTGACCTTTGCATTTGACCCCAATGATTTGGGCAGTATGTGCGAGCTGATGGACAAGTATGGCGATAGCGACACGATGTTCATGGGCGTCAATACCGAATTTGAGGAAACGGAGATTTCCATCTTTCCCGATAAGATCGTCTATGCGACCTATCAGCACAACGGCTGGAAGCGCGAGAATGTTTACTGGCGCGATGGTACTCGCGAAGAAACATTTAAAGGCCGCTGGAAGCCCAGAAATTAACATGAGGAGGTACACCATGGAGAACAGGTTTTGGACGGTCACCTATCGCAATCGTGACAACGACCAGCGGATCACCGCCGCCGTATTCGCGGCAGATCAGCGGCAGGCGCAGGAAAAGGCTCAAGACGATGGCCGGATCGACGACCGCGAGGTGTGGGAAATCGAGAGCGTCGAGCCACACGGGGAAACGCTGGCGCGGATTCTCGTTGCTGAATTCAGCAAGAAGCAGCAGGGCGGGCGTTTTGCCTGCCCCCGCTGCGGGAAGATGACGATGGACGCGGAGAGCGTCACGCACAATGCCCTAAGCCGCCGCGCCACCGTCTATATCTGCGACGCCTGTGGGATGCAGGAAGCGCTGGAGGACATGATGGACAGCCGCACCCCGCTGACCGCATGGGCTATCGTCGCCGCGCCGGGAAACTGGCGCATGGAGGAGGGAGGCAATGAGTGTGAAGCGTGACGACGAGCTGATGTTCTACACAGAGTGCTGGCGTGAGCTGCGAAGCTTTCTATCAGAGGTCGTGCGGGACAACACGGGCGAATATCCTTTCGCGCAGGATGTCTTGAATCTGATGCGCAGCATCGAACGGAAATACGAGGGGTGCTGATATGAGCAAATCTTGGACGCCCGAGGAACTGGCCGCTGCCAGTGCCGCGATGAAAGCGGAGGGCCACATGAGCTACGAGGAGTTCTGCGCCGCGCCAGTGCTGCGGCTGGAACACAGAGGCCGCGACAGCTGGGGTCGCCCCGTCTACGAGTGCGACGGTCGGCTCTATGTCGATGTCGACCCGCGCCGGAGCAGACCGGCAGACATCTGCACGAAGCAGTGCAACGCCTTTAACGGCGAGCCATGCGACCCTGTTCCGGAGGGAACGATCATTGAGTTTGTTCCAGCACGGGACACATGGGATTTTTGAAAGGAAAGCGCAGCGGCCACGCGCAAGCACCTCTCTCGCCGCCGTAGGCGAGTTGCAACACCACCTTTGTGGCGTGGGAGGGTAGACGCCCACCCAAATGCGAAAAACGCTCCTGCGCCCCCGTAAACGCGAAAGCGCCGGAAAATAGAAAAAGCCCCCTCGACAGGACGGTAAAATCCTGCGAGGGGGCTTTGGATTTATTGCTCTTTGTGAAGGAGGCCGTGCACCAGCTCACGAGCATTTGCTGTGTTGGCGTTTTTTTGCGGGGGCTGCGCAAGCAAGGCCTTTACCTTGGTGCGCGCAGCATCCATTGGTTTCTGTACCGGTGGTACTGCGGCTGCTGGTGCTGAGCCCCATCGAAGAGCTGCTCGAAGCAAGCCGTAGGGGTCAGCATCCTTGGATGCTGCTTTTTTATATGCTTTTTCAAAGGCCGCGGCTGCTCGATTTTTGCTCGTAGCACTTTGAGCAAAAGCATGAGAGAACACATCTTTTGCCATGTTTTGTTTCACCTGCCTTGAATTCTTGAATTTATAACCCTCTGCGGTCATCCTGTTCTGACAAAGGAGGAACGCGCTGACTATGACGCGTAATGAAGGAGGGCAGTACACCGGATGATCGCAGAGGGCAGACAGATTATCTTGCAGGAGGACCACGAATGGCATGGGGGCAATGTCCTGTCATCTGTATGCAGACCTCGCTATATCTTCGCTTATTTCTTCGATAGCTTCTTTTACTACTTCTTTCAGGCTGTCTCCGTAAGCCGACAAAGCCGCTATCGTTTCTGGTGTCGCATTTCCTTCTACATGGAAAGTGTTTTCGATGACGATGGGCGGCAGTTCGCTGGATTGTCCGGGCAGACTGGCCAATAGAGCACCGTCTCCCTGAATAGCATGCATAGCCTCCAGAAGCTGCGGGGCGAAGGTGATGACCTGGATCTCCATGCTCTCGCGCATGGCGGCGGTTTCCTCGGCGGTCATGACCTGCTCGCCGCCGTTGAAGTAGACCAGCTCCGGGCCGTTTTCGCCGACGAGGGCAAAGCCGGGTGCGGCGGACTGCGTACCAACTGCGTAGGCGGGAATGCTGCCGGCCGTTCCCGTGCCGGAGGTGGACAGCGCGGCCTTGGCTGCGGCGGCGACGCGGTTGTAGGCGGCGGTCACCTGGGGCAGCATTCCGACAGCTCCGTCGATAAAGCCCTGAATGGTGGCCTGCGCGCTTGCCTTGGCCTCGTCGCCAAGGTCCATCGCTTCGATGTCCTCAGCAAGCGCCGTCTGCAGCTCGTCCATGGTGGCCGTGAAGTCGGTCTTGAGGTCGGCTACGCTCCCCGCTGCGTTCTGCTGCTCCTGCTGCAGAGTCTTCCAGTTGGCTACCATCGTGGCCAGCTGCTCGTCGGTGGCGCCTGCCATGCCGGCGATCGCGTTCACGCTGTCGGAGCTGCCGTCAGCAAAGGAGGCGATCATGTCGCTCAGTCCCTCGATGTCGGCGCTGCGGTCAGTCAGGGATTGCAGGTTGGCGTTGTAGTCCTGCCAGTAGGTGATCTGGCTCTCCAGTGCAGAATTGATGCTGCCTGCGCTGGTTGCAACGACCTTTGCGGCCTCGTCCCAAAGCTGATACTGCCCGGATATGCTCTCGTATGCTGCACTGTACGCCTCGTTGTAGGCTACTATGAGGGAACTGAGCTTCTGCTGGACAGCGGAGATCGCCGACTGAAATTCTGTAGATGCTGCGGGCGTATCTTCCATGGATCCGTTCAGCTGATTGACCGCTTTCTGTGCAAGCGCGATTTCCTCCTCAGCAGCGGCCACAGCCTCGGCGTTCTCGTCGAGCGCCTTTTGGTAATTCCGCACGCTCTTCTCAGCCGTCCAAATTTCATCATTGATGTCATAAATGGAGTCTTGCAGATCGTAATACTCTTGGCTGAGGAAGTTGGTGGCGTCGGCCATGCCGTAGTATTCCTTGTTGTACGCCTCAGCCTCCTTCGCAGCCTCGGACCACAGCTCGTCCATTCGGGCAAGGGTATCGTTCAGCCGTTTGCTGGCCTCCTCCTGCTTATACTCCGCATCTGTCAGGCCGATACTGTTTTTCTGCTGCTCGATCAGCACGGCAGCCTGTTGCTTGTACATCTCGGTCAGCTGCTCCTGGTACGCCTGCTGCATGGCATTCTCGCGCCACGCCTCGGTATTGGCTCGCAGGGCATCTGTTGATGTGTTCAGCGTATAGGTGCTGCGACCGTATTCATCGGTGGTCTGGCTGATGTAGTCGGAAAGGCTGGGCATGACCTGCAGCAGAAGGGCCAGCGTGTTCTGGTACTGACGCTGTGCATCTTCGCTTTCAAGTCCTGCGGCCTGCAGATCCTCCAGCTTGTCAATGTAAGTGTCTGCAACGCCTGCCGCCGCCATGGTGGAGTTTACGGTATCGCTGTATGCGGACTTTGCCGCATCCATCGCTTCCCGCATATCCCGAGTTGCCTCCGTCAGCTCCTTTACCGAGGGAACGGCATCACTCGAAAATGCTGTTGCCATCGCCGCAACTACAGCGACCGCGCCAGCCACAGCTGCGGTGACTGCGAAGATCGGTCCCAGTGCGACTGTAGATACAGTGGCAAAAGCCGCCGTTGCTGCCCGGGCTATTTTGATGGCGATGGTGTATCCCGCAAGCGCCGTAGCCACAAGACCGATGGAGCCTGCAAATGCTGTGACCGCATTGACCAGAGCTGGATTCTTCTGGACAAATTCGGTAAAGCTGCTGAGCACTTTCGCCCCCAGCTCATACGATTTCCCAAGTGCCGGTGTATAGGCATCGCCGATCGCCACTTTGAGATTGTTGTAGGCATTCTGCATCATGGTCAAGCGGCTCTGTACGGTGGCGTATCGCTTGTTGGCCTCGTTGGTAAGGGCGGTGTTTTGCTGCCAGGCGGTATTTGCAGTGTTCACCGCGCCGGTCATCTGGTCTGCGGCAAGACCCAGGGCTTTGAGCATATTGCTCTGCCGGATGCCGGTCAGCCCCAGGTCTTCCAGCACAAGGACGGTGCTCTCGCCCTGCTCGTCCAGCTTGCCGAGCCCGCCGATGAAGGAAGTCAGGGCGCTCATGGCGTCGTTCTTCCACGCAGAAGAGAATTCTTCGGAGGACATACCCGCGATACGGGCGAACTCCGCGAGGTCGTCCCCGCCCTTTGCAACGGCCTTTTCGATGGCGTTGAGCGTCTGGGTCATGGCGGTACCGCCCGCCTCGGCTTCGATGCCGACAGAGGACATCGCCGCCGCCAGAGCCATGATCTCCGGCTCGGTCAGTCCGGCCAGCTTGCCCGCCGACGCCAGGCGCGTACCCATCGCCACAATCTCGGATTCCGTCGTGGCGAAGTTGTTGCCAAGGTCAACGATGACAGAGCCGAGCCGTCCGTAATTGTCCGTTGCCATGCCGGTAATGTTGGCGAATCGCGCAAGGGCGGTTGCTGCCTCGTCAGCTGTCATGTTGGTGGCAGTGCCGAGCATGGTCATGATCTCGGTGAAGTCCAGCAGGGCGTCCTTTTGGATGCCGAGCTGTCCCGCGGCTTCGGCTACCGCCGCGATCTCCTCTGTGGTGGCGGGGATCTCCGTGGACAGAGCCTTGATGGAGTCCGACATCGTTGCCAACTCCGAATCCGTAAGATCAGTGGTCTTGGCGACCCCGGTGATGGCACTCTCAAAGTCCATGGATGCCTGAGAACAATCGGAAAAGTATTCATAGATTTCCTTCAGCGCAGCAGCGACGCCAGCGGCCACGATGGCCTCATGAACCGCATTGAATGCGGTCTCTGCTCTTACGCCGAAGGTATTTGCTTTTTCTGCGGCAGCCTCTTCCTTTTTCTTGAGAGCGTCAATTTCTCCAGCAAGCTGTTCAGAGCTGTGAGCAAGGTCATCGGTGTTGATGCCCGCCTCCTCTAACGCACTGCTCATTTCGTTCAGCTTTGCCGTCTGCTTCTCCAGCGAGGCGGAGGTCTTGTCGATCTGAAGCTGCTTTGCCAGCAGCTTGTTCTTCATGTCGGCGGACTCGTTGCCGGTCTCCTCCATCTCCCGCTGAATATTGTCATACTGCTGCCTCAGCATCTCCAGTCGCTTCCGCGTCGCTTCCACGGCAGCTTGCTGTTTTTGAAATGCGGAAATATCCGCCTGCATTTTAGAGAGTTCTTGGATTTCCTTCTGCATGGATTCAAGCTCTTGCACAGCCTGCTTAAATGCCTTGCTATAGCTTCCGCCCAGTTTGGCGTTTAGCTGGAACATCATAGTATACTCTTTGAAAGCGCTCATTTGTCAGCCCTTCTTTCTGCCTAAGGATCAGCGCCTTTTATCGTTTAGATACCGGCGCTGAGAAGGAAAGATCTCGCCCTGTTACGAATCCTTCGAAAATCACGCAGCGGCATCGCCGTGAACGCATCTACACCGAGCCTTTCTTTGCAGGCTCGGGCAGCCAGACGGATCTGATACTCGCCGGACATTTCGGCTACCACGACCGGCTTGCCCAGCGCCTGAAGCTCATTCTCAATGGCGATATCATCATCGCCGGACAGCTTGCTGAAATCAAAGGTCATCGTGTCGTAGGTGCGCCCCTCAAAGGTGAAAGGCGTATCGAAGGTGTGAGTGTAACTTGACAGCTTACCGGCTACCGCTTCCTGCTGAATGGCCTCCAGCGCATTCAACTCCGTATCGCTCAAAACGACCTTGTTTTTGACCTTGTCCATTTGTGTACCTCATCTTTCCGGCGGATAACCGCCAATTTATTCGCAAACGCCCTTTTCACAGCGATTTGCAGCAAAAATGTCAGTAGATTTTTTCATGATTACGTAACGAAACGCCCATTTTTTGTATTAGTAACTACGCTTTTTTCGGGGTCGGCGAGCCCGCGGCGTGTGGGGCGGGGGTCGTCACAGTACCTTGCGGCTTCGTTGCCTGTTGCAACGCATTTCCCCGCCCTCAGCGCGACGATGCCGAGAGGGGGAGGTAGCAACACAGCCAGACGCAGATACGCCGCTCTCATACGATGTATGTGCTCAGGAGCGATTATGCTGGACCATTACCGCCCGGCGTGGAAGTAAACCGACCCTTGGCAGGGTATTCACCGCTCCGAAAACTGTCAATTTCCAGATTGATCCCCGGGCTGCTTTTTTTGCTTTCAGGCTGCGATGCCTCGGGCTGCGCGTTGTAGTGCTCACGCACTTTCTCAAAGTCACGCACCTTTCCGCACTTGTAGCTGACATGTCCGGTGTTGGCACTCCATGTGCTGCTTTCGGATTTATCTTCAAGTTCTTTCCAAACCCCAGCCTGTTTTTTGGCTACCAGATTGATCTCGTCCAGCGCCTTTTCATATGCAGAATTTGCCTTTGCCAGATCCGAGTAAGCATCGCAGGCAGCTTGATAGAGTTCCTCGCTGCCGCGTACATGTGCCGCCCGCAGCATCTTGATTTGCGTGGAAATGGCAGCTTTGCGCGCTTCGATTTTCGCCAGCTCGTCCTGCTCCTGTGCGAAGGTATCGGCATCGCCGGTCCCAGCCGCATCTACCACCGCCGCCTGCATCCCGCGGATTTGAGCGTCCAGTTCTGTCATCTGCTTTTCGAGTGCAGCGACCTTATCCCGGATTCCCTTCTCACGGAGCCGCACATCGGCAAAATAGAGATCGCACATATGCTGCGCTGTGGCGGTGACTTCCTTGTTCTGCTGGGCAAGCTCGATGAGCAGATCCGTGACGGCATCGCTGCTCTGCTGCGCCTGTGTCAAAATTTCGGTGATGTTCATAAAAATTCTCCTTTATTGTGCGCCATGCGCATTTTCTTCTGAATGATTGCTGCTAAGCAGCTTTTTATAACGATTTTCCAACTCCATCCGGTGTTCAGCTAACCGTTCTATACTCGAACCAGATTCTTTGAATTTTTTGAGACCTGTTCCTGCATAGTAGTTGACTCTGCCGCTGATAAACTGCTCCAGGCCAGATGTCTTGCCTTTTTCCCGTAAGCGCCGCAAGGTGCGATCTTCGACCTGAATGATTTGATGCGGTGTAATCTGAAGCTCTTTTGCAATGGCTTTCCTGCTAACTCCGCCGAAATAATTTTGCCGCACAAAATACTGCTCTTCGTCTGAGAGCTGCAATATCAGCGCTTCAAGAGCTTCATGTAATTGCTGGAGATAAATTCGATCAATAGCGCCTGCAATGCTGCGGTCTTCGCCATCCTCGCACGGTGCGCAAAGGCTGTCTTGTAAGGTCCTGGGCTTTTCATCTGCGCTTTTCAGCGGAGCATCCAGGCTTGTATTTCCTTTGCTGATGATTGGATCGTGGTGCTTTTCGCCATCTTTGCCACGGCGTCCTCTTGGAAGCGAATTCTCCCGAAAGATCGCGGAAGTCAGGTAAAACAGGTAATAGGCCGAAAACTTAGACTCCGAAGCTGGGTCAAAGTGTGCGACCGCATCGCAAAGTGCGATATAGCCGCAGTTGTATAGGTCCTCGTATTCCAGCAAGTAGCGGTCTGGCAGCTGTTGACAAAGCTTACGGCAGTACCACGCGCAGAGTCGATCTACATAGCCCCAAAGCTCTGTCAGACATTCGGTGTTTCCATCCTTTGCTCGAACAGCCAGCATAAGCATCCTCTGCTCGATCTCATTCCTCGCCATGGTATCCTTGGCAAATGTCACTTGACCGCCGCCTCCTTCTGGTGTATCTTTTAACCAGCGGTGTAAACTGGCAAGAGATATCAGTGGAAACGGTCGTAAGGCGTCTTATGCTTTGCGGCTGTTTTTTGTCTGTCCATGCTGGCGGGGAATTGCCCATTTCCCGTTGCGGAGCTTTATTGCTCCAGGGAAGTTTCCTTGCTGGCATTGCTTCGAGATCCAGCCTGGAGACACGCCGCGCTTTCGAGCTAACTCGCCTGTAGTCATAAAATCGGCTGGGAGTTTTGGCGGCTTGTATCGCCTAACTGGCACCGGGAGCTCCGCATCCCTCGGTATCATCCAAAGATGGCCTCTCTGCGTCTTAAATGCTCCCGCCAACAGGCCTCGCCGGCAATATGCGTTGACCGTATTGACATTGAGTCCCCACTTGTCGGCGAGTTCCCTGCTGGACATATAGCCCTCTGGATGACGAGCAATATAGCTATATATCTCATGCTTTACCGTGCCGGACGGCATACCGCGCAACATTCCAAGCTCACGAAATGATTTACGCTGGAGAAATCTCTGCTGAAAAAGCTCCCTTGTCCACGAATCGGGTATTTGCTCAATATAGGCGGTCATACGGCGATACTCTCCCATCAGCTCCAAAAGTTCAGCTTTGCATACTTGTCTAAACATTGGGCCTGTCGGAATAACAGACTGTCCGTGAAAAGACCGGCCATCTCCTCCAGCATCGCTTTCGATGATCCGCATGAGCCGTTCTATGCTGATTGCGATATATGGCAATCCATTCAAATCAACTGCTGTCAAAGATTGCAGGGCCTTCTCTCTTCAAATTCCGAATATAACGCGATATCAGTGCCTGCAAAGATATCTCCGTGCAGTTTCCGCCCATAAGGCGGGCCGCTTGGCGCAGCGTCAAAAGATCGACATAGTGCAGGCTCATAGCAAGGCGCACCTGCTGGTTAGGTACCGTGCTGATCGAGCGCTCTATTTCTGCGCGCATTTCCAAAAAATCTCGCCGCTTGTCAGCGATCTCTTCCAAGATGCGAGCTTTTTCACCGCTCAGATCCGGCTCGCTGCGAGGAGGCGACAGGCTATGCAAAAAACTGGTGCCTCGGCGAGTTCTTGCGGCCTCTTTCGCCTTAATGTCGGACAGCGCCCTTTCATGTGCAATGATTTCGGCTTTGAGCTTCCAAAGCCTTTCCAGTTCCGCACGGGTCATGGTACAAACCTCCTTCGTGCCGCCGAGGGTGATAGTCTCAATTTTTTGCTCGCTGCGTACATATCCTGCATACGGAGGAACTGCGCCCGCACCATCAGCCGAAGCCAGCGGCTTTTGATTCGTCGGATACTTCGCTGGGCGTTCTCTGCCCACTTCGGAGAGTTGTTCCAGTGATTCCGGAGCCAATTGATGATGAACAGTTCCCTTGTGTCGGCATCGTAGCAGATGACGCCGTGGCGGTGTTGCAACCGGTCCAGAATGTCCCTCACCTCATACCGCTCCAGCCCTGTCTCGAACGCAATCGTCTTGATGCTGACCTCATAGCACCCGCAGAGATTGGTGCAGGGATTGGTCAGGCAGTACAGGTAGACATACCGCTCTTCCGGCGTGAAATTATCAACCACCTGCGGGCTTGTCCAAAAGCCGGTGTTGATGCTGCTGATTCGCCCCATGCTCTACCTCCATTCGATGAAACCGCCGAGGGTACCCGCTCCCGCAAAGAGAGCGAGTCCCGTCAAGCTCTGCCAGATGACACGGCTGAGTGGGATCAAGTCCTGGTCGCTGGCCCCGGCAGTGCCGATCAGGAGCAGGAATCCGGCAGCGCTGATGACGCCGCAAAAACGCTTACCCATTTTGCTCCACCTCCCACGATTCGTACATCTGATGAAGCTGTTGCAGCTCGTCCATAGCGTTCCTGCCAAAGCCGCGCCGTTCTCCATTGCCGTCGCCATTTCGGATACCCCAATGGTCGCGGCTGCATCTGCGGATGACCAGATTCCAGTCCTTCCACTTGTTCTTGTTGCCGCTGGATTGCGCGGACTCGTCTATGTAGGCAATGCAGCGCTGAAGCTCCGCTTCTCCCAGCTCGTCCAACAGACGGGCGTATTCGTCGTCGGTGAGACGTACCCAGCCATAAGCGCCAAACCTCTTTTTCGTGCCGCTCCCAGAGGGAGTGGGCGCGGCAGCGCCGGATTGTTTAGGCGGGAGCTCTGCCCAATCGGAAGCTGGCGGCTTTTCCTCCCCACCCCCCTCCTTACTCTCTATAGAAGCTGAAGATGGAGATGGAGATGGAGATGGAGATGGAGATGGAGATGGAGTTGATGGTGAAGATGATAGTGTTGTTGTAGATGGTGGCCCTATGTTAACACGCCGTTCAACAGGCTGTTCACAACACGATAACATACTGTCAACGGTCTGTTGTGCCGCCCATTCCTCGAGGGGCAGGGGTTCAATGCCTTCCTTTTTACACTTACGACAGTATGTAAGCCATAACCCCCGTGTTCGCATCTCATCATACCGGGCGCCGTCTCTGTCGAGACTCGGTTTGATGAAAAACCACAAGGCAGCCAGCGCACCATGGAGCGAAGGGCTTTCTCCATCCCTTGCATATCGAAGAATAGCGCCTATAATTTGCTTGGTGTCCTCTGGGGACAGAGCGTCTATTGCTTGAAGCGTTTCGAAATAAATCATAACGCCAGGCTTGTTTGCTGCCATGAGATCAGTCCCCCTCGTTTGGAAGCCAGCAGATCATAGTTCATCGTGCCGCGCCTCCTCTCCATTCAGCTTCTCGCCGAAAATCTCCAGAACGCGCTGCTGTGCGGCAGAGTCGAGTTCAGTAACGATCTCTTTGACCCGTGCAAGGATTTCAGCGTCAGACTTGGGCCAGACTTTCGGGGGCGCAGCCTTGAAAGCGGCTTTTTCGGGCTTGTACTTCCGTGCGGCAGTGTCGAGCAAATACAAATCGCCCCGCGCCTCGCACAAATAGTGGCACATGATATCCATGCGCCAGACCAACTCCTTGAAGGTAGCGCGTAGGGTGTACTGGTCGGTTGCCTCGACCTCTTCATCATCCATTCGGAAATCCAACATGCTGTTCAGCAGACGATCCGCAAGCTGTACGCTCCGAAGCGCTCCGAAAATTTCATCAGACAGCAGGTAAGCGGCGCGGGTCTTTTCACAAGTTAATTTTTCCATCAAAATTTCCTCCTCAAAATTTGCCGGAGGCGTTGACTGCGCAGCCTGGTTTGTGTAAAATAAGGCTGACAGTCCGCTTCGGCGGTCGGTTTGTATAGGGACGCTCACACTGCTTGGTCGGCTGGTGGGCGTCTCTTTCTGTTGTGCGGCAGTCCTCGCAGACCTCGCCGGGGTCGAGGTTGGCACCGCAGTGAGGGCAGGTTCGATAGTATGCCATCTGCGTCACCGTCCTTTCTGTCTGGGCTTGCGGTAGGTTGTTGCAACAGCGTTCAGCGGCTTTGCCGGATGTGTGCAGCGAGCCAGCCATGCGTCGATGTGCTCCTGACGGAAGAACACCTTGCCTCCAGGCCGCAACTGGATGTACGCCAGCCGTCCCGATGCCCGAGCTTCGTCGATGACCGACAACGCACATGGGATTTTCTCGGCGAGCTGCTGGCGGGTAATCAGATTATTCACAATGTCTCGTCTCCTTCAGCGTTTAATCATGTGTCGCATTGGCATTATGAGTTTCATCCCTTATAGAGTTGGACTCCATAATTTCGGAAATGTCGACACCGATGGCGCTTGCAATTGCGTACGCAGTAGATCGCGCACAACTTCCTCCTTTTCGGACATTCGTCACGGTTATCCTTGACAGACCTGTTTTCTTTACGAGGTCTTTGCAGGTGAGATTGTTCTTGGCCATTTGAGAAATGACCTTTACGCGGTCGAGCTTCAATCAAATCACTCTCCTTTCCAAAATTCAAGCTATTTGCTTGTGCGAATAGAGTACCACAAGCATTATGCTTGTGTCAACACAAATTTTAGCATTTTGCTTGAATTTTTGCTTTTGTGATGGTATCATACCCATGATGAAAAATACTTGTGAGGTGGTCTGCGATGAGATATGTCAAAGTAAGCGGAGAAAAAATACGACAGGCACGAAAGGCAAAGGGGCTAACGCAGGCTGAACTTGGAAACTTGATAGGTGTCTCTGGTTCCATGATAGGTCAATACGAAACTGAAGCACGCCGCCCAAGTTTTAAAACCGCTGCAATAGTCGCATCTGCTCTGAATATAAATGAAAATGACTTAATGGTTGAATTTGATGCGGATGATTTTCAGAAAGTCAGTGTTGCCGCCATTGATATAGTCAAAATTGCTCAAAAAGCCGAACAGCTGCAACAGCAAAGCAGCGGCAGCAAGAGGTTGATTCTCAGTCAAGAAGAAATCAACCGCCAAATTTCTGAGGCGGAGCAGGAACACAAGGACTGTCTGGAAAAACTCTGCTTTGACCCAACGATGCCAGATGAGGATTACCCCGCCAGAATTCGCTATATTACCTCATTTGTTGAGAAAAATGCAGATACGCTAAGGCTCGCAATGCCAGGAACGAGTATGGCTCCTGATGACATTGAAGAAGCGAAAAAAACAAGAGCCGCCGGCGGAACGCCGGACAGCTCCAAATGACAATGCCGCTCCAGACTGATACTCTGGAGCGGCGGAAAGCAATGCACAAGGGAAACACTCATACACGGCTCGGAATCATTCTACCATTTCCTCCGAGCCGTGGCAAGGGAGGATTGTTGAAATGGATAATCAGTTTGAATTTTTGGTGTATCGCACAGCGGAAGAAGATATTTCAATCAACGCCGTTGTCAAGGACGAAACCATTTGGCTCACGCAAAAAGCCATGGGCGAGTTGTTCGGCGTGGACAAATCCTCCATCAGCCGACATCTGAAGAACATCTTTGCGGAGGGTGAACTTCAGGAGGAAGTGGTTGTTGCAAAATTTGCAACAACCACTCCGCACGGTGCGATTGAAGGAAAAACGCAAACCAAGGACACACAGTTTTATAATCTGGATGCCATTATTTCTGTCGGCTATCGCGTCAACTCCCACCGCGCAACGCAGTTCCGTATCTGGGCCACCGGCGTCTTGAAGGAGTACATGACAAAGGGCTTTGCGCTGGACGATGACCGGCTCAAACAGGGAAAGACCGCTTTCGGAAAAGATTACTTCCGTGAGCTGCTTGAGCGCGTTCGCTCAATCCGTGCCAGCGAGCGCCGCATCTGGCAGCAGATCACAGATATTTTCGCCGAGTGCAGCATCGACTATGACCGCAATTCCCAGATCACACATGATTTCTACGCCATGGTGCAGAACAAATTTCACTATGCCATTGTCGGTCAGACTGCGGCCGAGATCGTCTACTCCCACGCTGACCGGAGCAAAGACAACATGGGACTGATGACATGGAAGCACGCGCCGGATGGACGCATTTTAAAGTCAGATGTCTCCGTCGCGAAAAACTATCTCGAGGAAAAACAAATCCGTCAGCTGGAGCGCGCCGTCACTGGCTATTTCGACTACATCGAAGACCTGATCGAGCGGGAAAACACCTTCACGATGGAGGAATTTGCCGCCAGCGTAAATGAGTTTCTGACCTTTCGCAGATATAAAATACTTCCGGACAAGGGGCGCATTTCCGCTCAGGCCGCAAAGAAGAAAGCGGAAACCGAATATGCCGAGTTCAACAAAACGCAGCGAATCTCCTCCGACTTCGATAAGGAGGTCAAGCGGATGCTGGAAAGCGGTCAACAGGGAGAGCTTAACTGATGGGCCGCCCGAAAAAGCAAACGCCCCAGTATAGCACCGATGTAATCAACGGCTATACCTATTACCGAACGCGAATTGTCGATGCGGATGGAAAGCGGGTTTCGCTCCGCGCGAAATCCCCCGAGGAGCTGGAGGCGAAGAAAGCCGAGGCTCTGCGGCAGATCGCGGAAGCAACCTTCCGGCTTGAAAATCCAACGGTTGCCGATTACTGCGAAAAGTGGCTGACAATGAAGACGGCCAACATTAGGGCAACGACCCTCGCGGATTACCGCTCCAAGGTGAAACAGCATATTATCAAGCCGCTGGGGGATAAGCTCATGGCAGATGTGACGCCGGATGATATCAATCTGGCCATTCTCCCGGCATCGAAGCTGTCGCAGTCGGTCTATCAATCTGTTCAGATGCTCTACAAGCTGATTTTCGAGGCCGCGGTCAAAAGCCGCATCATCCAGGACAACCCTGCCGCAGATTTAAACCCCAAAGGTGGAAAACCACCGAAGGAAACGACAGCTTTGACAGACGAGCAGGTAAAAATCCTGCTGGATGCGATTCGCGGCCTGCCTCCCTATCCGTTTGTCATGATTGGCCTATATGCCGGCCTACGCCGTGAGGAAACACTTGCTTTGAAATGGGATAGCATCGACCTTGACGGAAAGACGCCAACGATAAGAGTCTGCCGCGCTTGGCACACCGAGCACAACCGTCCCGTCATATCGGATCAGCTGAAGACAAAGGCTGCACGCCGGAATATCCCAATTCCGCCGCAGCTCGTTGAGTGCCTGAAGGAAGTCAAGTCAAAGTCGACCTCCGAATATGTCTTCGCCAGCAGCATCGACGGCGGTCCACTGTCCTACACGCAATTTGCGCGCCTGTGGAAGTACGTCACGGTTCGCTCCACCAAGCCGCGCACCTATACCCGTTATCTTGAAAACGGAGAGAAGCTGAAGCGCACCGTCACCCCTGTTTTGGGTCAGCGCGCCACCCATAACAATACAGTCATCTACAGCATGGATTTTCAAGTCAAGACTCACCAGCTGCGCCGTACCTACATCACCAATTTGATTTATGCCAATGTGGACCCGAAGACGGTGCAGTATCTGGCTGGACATGAAAATATCAAGGAGACGCTTGATATCTATGCAAAGGTCAAATATAATCGTCCCGAGGATATTGCGGCAACAATCAACAGTGCCTTTGCCCCGAAGCGGCAGGATGTCTCACCATAGAAAACTCTTCACAAAAGGGCTAAACAAAGGGCTAAATATCAAGATAAATGTGCATAGTCCTTGAAAACAAAGGGTAATTCAATGAAGGAAAATCAGCAGTACGGTCTCAAAGCCGCACGTCGCGCTCCGCAGTTCAGCAAGCGCTGATATATTCCAATATCGTTTTCAAAAGCCCGAGATCCACTGGATTCCGGGCTTTTCTTTGTCCGCGCAGGGAGCGGGCGATCGGATTTTTGCGCGCACTGGCTTGACAAACCGGGGCCGATGTGGCACATTATGCATGGTTAGTTATATCTAACTACGTTTTGGGGGCACAAAACGCCCTGTTCCGGGGCAAATCTGAAAAGGAGTCAAGCCATTTATGCCGGAATCACTGGATATTCTGAAACTTCGCGTCCTACTCAGCTTCCTCAATGAAGATCCTAAAACCTGCACGGTCACGGGCCTTGCCGGTGTGCTGGCGAGGGGAAGCAGAAGGTCAGCCGCATCTTCATGGCGCTCGAGCGCGAGGGCCTGCTCGACCGGAGCGACCCGCGCCGCCCCTGCCTGACGGAGGCCGGGCGGGCGCGCGTGGCCTATTATGCTGGCTCTTATACACCTCTGACGCTGCCGACGAGCGCTCGAGTGTAGG
>OJKJ01000321.1_pt1 | contig 29949 bp, 14 predicted proteins | sample 1596491 | NCBI WGS metagenome assembly OJKJ01 (sample SAMEA4350160, study PRJEB24818) | metagenome | biome: human; feature: gut; material: faeces | place: Denmark | collected 2013-09 | reverse complement strand
GCTTATCGGGAGAATTAAAAGGGGGAAATATACTCCCGACCCGGTAAGACGAGTGGAAATCCCAAAACCAGACGGTGGAATACGAAAGCTTGGTATTCCAACAGTCAAAGACCGTATTTTCCAGCAATCCATAACACAACAGCTCATGCCGGTCTATGAGCCGCTATTCTCGGAAAACAGCTATGGTTATCGACCGGGGAGAAGCGCAAAAGACGCCATTCTGAAAGTGAAGGAGTATGCAGAACAGGGATATACCCGTGCAGGGTAAGCCAGCCCACCTTGTGTCCCATCACCTCCACAATGAATACGCGGCGGTGTGAGGCGGCGGTGGTGTGGATACAGTCGATGGCGTTAGTGGCGATATTCACAGCGCTCTGGAAGCCGAAGGTCATGTCGGTCCCCCACAGGTCGTTGTCAATGGTCTTGGGCAGGGACACCACGTTCAGCCCTTCCTCGCTTAAGAGGTTGGCTGTCTTTTGGCTGCCGTTGCCGCCCAGCACCACCAGGCAGTTTAATTTTAACTTCCGGTACGTGTGCTTCATGGACTCTACCTTGTCCAGTCCGTTCTCATCCGGAGTGTGCATCAGTTTGAAGGGTTGTCTGGAAGTGCCGAGAATGGTGCCTCCCTCGGTCAGAATACCGGAAAAGTCGGACGGCTGCATAATCTTGTAGTCCGCATACATGAGTCCCTTATATCCGTCTTCGAAGCCGATGATCTCCACGTCGTCAAACATGTTATACAGTGATTTGGCGACTCCACGCATGGTGGCGTTGAGTGCCTGGCAGTCTCCGCCGCTGGTCAGCATCCCTATTCTTCTCATATCTGCGCTTCCTTTCTCTCTGGAACTTTTAATTCGTAACGCCTGCGCCTTACGGCGCATTCCTATAACTTCTAACGTATCCTGTTAATGGTTCTATTATACCCATTTTGTAATTATACCGCAAAGACAGTATCGGGGCAAGCAAAAAATATGGACATAGATCTTACGGAAAATGTACTTCCGGCAAATCTATGCCCACATTATTTTAAATCCACGCACCTCGCTTTGTACAGTTACCACGGGCGTTACTCATGTAGTTAGCTCAGTCCAGGCGACCTTACGGCACATGAGAGGTTCCGCTTAGTGCTGCTGCATTCCTGCCCTGACACGGTTCACAGATTCCCATTGCGTAAGACCCAAACGTCAACACCACTTTCACAAGGCAGCCCCGCAGTAAGCTGTCCGGGGCGAGGTATCACCCCTGCTAGAGCGGATTGCAGGTACAGGGCACCGCTATCTCCCCGGCTGCGTGGAAACTTTATGACAATTTTGAGTGCTCGGGGCGTTTACGCGCCCGCTTATTCGCTTGTTAAGTATACCCTTTGGCAGATGATTTGTCAAGGGCGGGATCGGGAAAGAGACCGGACAAATCCTTCCTGCGCCGTGGGGAAGGAAATCCCGGCAAGAGACAGCTTTTCCAGATCCATCTGCAAATTGCGCGGACAGGAGGCAAAGCGCTGGCGGTCCGGTAGCAGCCGGGGATCGGAAGCGTTTTGGATAGACGGGGCCGCGGCGCTGTTGCCGCTGTTCCCAGAAATGCCACGCAGAAGGCTGAGGAACACGGCCGCGGTCTCGTAAGCGTTTAGGGGATTGGGGCTTCCGAAGTTGTACACCCCGGGCGCAAGGTCCAGAGCCGCCTCCATGTTAATGGCCACGTCCCACACATCCGTAAGGGACCGGCGGTCGTAAACGGGAAATACCAGGCGCGCATCGGGGGCCGGGTTGTCCAGGAGGCCGCGCAGGGTTGTGACAAGATTTCCATGCTTTTCCGGTCCGGGCTTTCCGGTGTCGTACATCCAGCTCAGGCGCAGGCTGACGGTATCCGGGCAGGCAGCGGCGCAGCGCTTTTCAGCCTCCAGCTTCTGCCTCCCGTAAACGCCGAAAGGATATAGTTTTTCGCTCTCGCGGTGCGGCACGGGAGAGGCGGTGCGGACGTTGTCAAAATACACCTGGTCAGAGCTGCAGAAGATCAGCTTCGCACCGGAGGCGCGGCAGGCTATGGCAATATTTTCCGCGCCGTTTACATTGACCGAATAGGAAAATTCCGGTTCCCGTTCGCAGCGGCCCGTATCGGAGACCGCGGCGCAGTGGATCACGTAATCGGGCCTGACCTGACGGAACAGCTCCAGGAGCCCGGCGGCGTCACGGATGTCCGGCGCACGGCCTGATAGCGGATATACACGGTAAGGGGATACTGCGTCCGGCTCTGTTTGCGGGAAATGCGGGGCCGCGGACGTCCCGGCGGAAAAGCGGCGGACCAGACGGGAGCCCAGGAAACCGCCCGCCCCGGTAATCAGGATTGTTTTCACAGTGCCGGTTCACCCCGCTTCTTTTTCGGTTTTTTCAGACGCAGAGCCCGAAAAAATTCCTTCATCATGGCGGAGCACTCTTCCCCTAGGACCCCGATTTTTGTCTCCACCTGGTGGTTAAAGCCGTCCTCGTGGAGCATGTCCAGCACCGACCCGGCGCAGCCCGCCTTGGGGTTCATACAGCCGATCACCACCTGGGGCACCCTGGCCTGGACAATGGCCCCGGCGCACATGGGGCAGGGTTCCAGCGTCACATACAGGGTGCAGTTTTCCAGCCGCCAGTCTCCCATTTTTTTACAGGCCTTGCGGATAGCGATAATCTCCGCATGGGAGAGCACATTTTGATCCACCATGCGCCGGTTATAACCCCGGGCGATTATTTTATCTTCATATACGATTACGCAGCCGATGGGCACTTCGCCCAGAGCGGAGGCTTTTTTGGCCTGCCGGACGGCTTCCTTCATATAGCGTTCGTCTGTTGTCATGGCATTCCTCTGAATTCTGTCCGTCTTGTTCCGGCCGGACGGTTGTGGTATACTTTAGGATGTGTTTTGAAATTGCGGGCCGTGGGCATTTCCGGGCGAGTTCCTTCATGCAAAGGGCGGACGTGAATTTCAAATGTACGTTGAATATTATATCGGAATTTTACGGGATTGAAAAGTAATATCCCCGGAATGGAGCGAAAAGATGAAAATTTGCGGGTTACAGAAAACGACGTTGTTGGATTTCCCCGGCCATGTGGCCGCCACGGTCTTTACGGGAGGCTGCAATTTCCGCTGCCCGTTCTGCCACAACAGCGAGCTGCTGCCGGGAACGGTGGATGCGGAGTATGAGACAGGGGAGGTATTGGACTTTCTGAGAAAACGGAAAGGTATTCTGGAGGGGGTCTGCATCACCGGAGGCGAGCCCACGCTGCAGCCGGATTTGGAAGATTTCATCCGCAGCGTACGGGAGCTGGGACTTTTAGTGAAGCTGGACACCAACGGCTATAAGCCGGATCTGCTGCGGGACCTCTGCGGGAAGGGACTGCTGGATTTCGTGGCTATGGATATCAAAGCGGGGCGCAGCCGTTATGCGGCCGCGGCCGGTGTGGACGGTATGCGGTTGGAGCGCATCGACGAGAGCATCCGGTTTCTGCTGGAGGGCAGCGTGCCCTACGAGTTCCGCACCACTGTGGTGCGGGGGCTGCACACGGAGGATGATTTTAAGGAGATCGGGCCGTGGATTAAGGGCTGCGGGGACTATTACCTGCAGAATTTCACGGAGAGCGGGCAGGTGCTGGAGCCGGGGGTATTTTCCGGTTTCGTGAAGGAGGAGCTGGAAGGGTTTGCGCAGCTCGTAAGACCCTATGTGGGCCGGGCTGCGCTGCGGGGGATTGACTATTGAGGGAGTTGGCAGAGACGGACGTTTGCAGCCTCCCGGAAGGTTAAAAAGGGCCGGATTTCCAGGCGGGGCATAACCGGTGCCCCGGCGGAAATCCGGCCTTTTGGCGGATCAGCTCAGATTATCCAGCCTGATATCGGTGTACCAGTAGCCGAACCGGCCGTTGCCGGTGGGCTGCTTCTGAGCCAGCACAAAATGGGGGAAGCCAAACATGGAAGCCATGTATTTTTCATTGCTGTAGTAGTTGCCGGGCACGCCCAGAAGGTAGCGCGTACCGCCCGAGGTGGTGTCCACCTTGGCTAAAATCAGATAGCGGTAGTTGTAATAGCCGTGGAGCAGGAAACTGTTGTTTCCATAAGTCCATGTCTCTCTGGGCAGCAGACCGATGTCCTGGGGTTTGATCGTGAGGATTTCACATTCCCCGGCGCACTCAAAGGCGTGAATCTTCGGATAGCGCTTGCGGAATCCTTCCCATATTTGCAGGGGTTCCACGCTCTCACGCTCTTCCTCCTCCAAACGTTCCAGTTCTTCCGGGTTACCCAGAATCAGCTCTTCCCGGCCGGAAGTGATTACCGGCTCCTGGACGGTCCCGCTGTTCTCCGGGATTGTGTCGATTACCTCCTCGTAGGTGCCGGTGTCTGTCTGCGGCTGCATGGAGACGGAGGTGTCGGAGCGGCGGTCGGACGGCTGGGCCATCGGTTGGGCGGTCGGCTGACGGTCAGGCTGCGGATTGGCCGCGGATTGGCGCGCTGACTGCATGAAGCGCTGCCGGACCGTAGATTGATGGCCGGACTGCGGCGTCTGGGCCGCGGGCTGGCCGCTGGGCTGCATAGGGCGCTGGGTGGCAGGCTGGCCACTGGGCTGCATGGGGCGCTGAGTGGCAGGCTGGCCGCCGGGCTGCATGGGACGCTGGGTGGCGGGCTGACCGCCGGATTGCATGGGACGCTGGGTGGCGGGCTGACCGCTGGGTGGCATGGAACGCTGGGCCGCGGACCGGTTGCCGGATTGCTGCCATGGCTGCCGGGAGTTGAATTGGCGGGCGGGCTGTGCGGCCTGCTGCGGTGCGGACTGACCGCCGGGCGGCTGTGCGGGCTGCTGCGGCGCGGACCGATCGCCAGACGGCTGCACGGCCTGCTGCGGCGCGGACTGACCGCCGGACGGCTGCATGGCCTGCTGCGGCGCGGACTGACCGCTGGACGGCTGCATGGCCTGCTGCGGCGTGGATTGACCGCTGGACGGCTGCGCGGCCTGCTGTGGTGCGGGCTGACGGTCAGGGCGTTGGGCGGTCTGCGACGCCGCGGGTTGGCCGCCGGGCTGCCGGGCGGTTTGTACCGGCATAGGGCGACGGCCGGGCCGCTGGGTGAATTGCTGCGGCATGGGACGGCCGCCGGGCTGCTGGGTGGCCTGCTGCGGCGCGGATTGGCCGCCGGGCTGCTGGGCGGACGTCTGCGGCGCGAATTGGCTGCCAGGCTGCTGGGCAGACGGCTGCGGCGCAGATTGGCCGTCGGGCTGCTGGGCAGGCGGCTGAGCGGTCTCCATCTGTGGCGACGGCTCAGCGCCGGGTTGCATTCCCTCCTGCTGATCCGTGGGCTGGCCGGGGCGAAGCGGACGGGCCGCGGTTGGAGACTCCAGACGAATAAAGTCCATCTCTTCCGGCGCCGGACCTGTCTGCAAAGGATTTTCCGCCTGCCACTCTGAGCGCGGTCTGCCTGCGGACTGAGCGGAACGGGCGCGGCTGTAAGGCGGCATATCCGGCAGAATCAACTGCTGGTTTATTCCGGTTCCACGCTCCACGCCGCATTTGGCGTCTGACAGAAAACGCGGCTGGGGCGGACGGCCCGCCGGCTGCGTCCACTGCATTGCCGGAACGGGCGAAGCCGGCTGCCTGCGCATATCTGCGCGCTGATTGGCGGAATACGGCTCCGCCTGGTTCTGCTGCGGGTTCAAAACGCCGGCCCGTGTAAACTGCGGTTCCCGCAGCGGTGGGAAACCGCCGGTACGCTGGAACACAGCATTTTCCGTATTATCTGTATCCACGGCCGGGCGTTCTGAGGTCATGCGGTCCGGGATTTTGGCAGCGGCTCCGGCCTGTTTTCCGCCAACACCATATTCTTCTTCCGTTCTGGCTGCGCTGTTCTCTCCGTAAATAATGGATTCCCGCACCGGCATGAAGTGATTTTCCCCGGATTGGACCGGCTCATTCGCACCCATTTGGACCTCGGTGGAAGTCCCGTTCCGGGAAATCAGAACGCCGCCGCTGGAATATGCGTAATCTTGTGTTGAGCGTCCATTTTTCTCCGAACCGGCATCCTGGCTCCGGTCAGATACACCTTCCCCGATGCCCTTCTCTTCCGCTTCCGAACCGGCCGGAAACTCTGCATTTTCAGAGACAGCTTCGCTGTAGGAAAGCTCCGACTCCATAATCAGGCCGGAAGTCTCCGCTCCACGGAACCCGGTATCCATGTCCTTGGACTCCGTATCTGCTTCATCGGCCCCGGCATCCGTTCCTTCGGCCCAGACATCCGCGGCTTCTGCTCCGATATCTGCTCCATCCGCCCCGGTATCCGCTTCTTCTGCCCAGGCATCTGCGGCTTCGGCTCCAATATCCCCTTCGGCGGTCTCAGAATTTGTTCCCTCGGCCCAGGTATTCCCAGCTTCGGCTTCGACCGTTTCCCCGTTGACCTCAATATTCATTTCGCCGGCCCCGGAGTCAGTGGCCATCCCAGCTGTCCCGGCATCGGTTTCCCCGGCTCCAGGTTCTGGTTCCGCAGCTTCTGCTTCCCCGGCATCGATATCGGTTCCTGCTGCGCCAAGCGGTGTATTCTCATCCCCGGCATCCACTTCGTCACCGCCGGTATTTGCCGATGCGCCGGAATTTTCACCTTCCTTGTCCGCGTTTCCCTCTTTCGAAGGCCCGGACCCGGACTGCGCTTCCACCGGCTGCCCTTCCTCCGGGCTGCCCGCGATTTCCCGGTCCATCTCCGCGGCGATTTCCTCCGCTTTTTTATGTATCTCCTCTTCCTCGCTGATGTCGCGGCGGCTCTTGGATGTCACATCCGCCAGCTCTACCTCGGCCGCGTGGGCCACGGCATCCTCCCAGATGGTGGTGTAGCAGCGCCAGCCGTCCGACGGCTCGTGGATGCTCAGGCCATAGCAGGAATCCATTCCAATCCCGGAATCCGCTACATTTTCCACCGGAATTACTGCGCGGAACTCTCCGGCCCCGCTGCGGATAAAAATATTCCCCAGGCTGATCTCCCTGCCCGGCGCCAACAGATACACCCCAAGGTCACTGCCTCCTACATAGACTTTTTTGACATTGACGCTGAGTTTGCACTGTCCGCCCCGCGACTCCAGTTTGACAAAGCCTATATTTTTACCCTTCACCTCGCCCTCATAGGCGTAGATGTAAGAAATCAGTCTCCGATAATTTGACATACTCTCACTCCTCGCACGGTTGGTCCGCAGTCTATCTCTGCTTTTTATTAATATTTTATGCGTTACCCCCTTGAAAGTATGTTAGAAAAATGTTATCCTGTATTCAAGAAATTTAGAAAAATATTTTCAGAATCATTTTTCCACCAGGGGATTTTGTATCCGGGCACAATGTATTTTAATAAATATATATGAAAGGCGGCAAAAACTATGAAGCTCTACAAAGCAAAAGACTACGAGGACATGAGCAGAAAAGCGGCAAATATCATTTCCGCACAGGTGACTTTAAAACCGGACAGCGTTCTGGGCCTGGCCACCGGTTCCACCCCCATCGGCACCTACAAGCGTCTGATCGAGGGCTACCGGAACGGCGATCTGGATTTTTCCCAGGTAAAGAGCGTAAACCTCGACGAGTACCGTGGACTGACCAGAGATAACGACCAGAGCTACTACTATTTTATGTACAACAACCTGTTCAAGGATATCAACATCGACCTGAATAACACCAACATCCCGGACGGCACCGAGCCGGACAGCGAGAAAGAGTGCGCCCGCTACGAGGCGGTGGTTGAGAGCATGGGCGGCGTGGATATCCAGGTGCTGGGACTGGGCCACAACGGCCATATCGGTTTCAACGAGCCTGCTGACGAGTTCCCCAAGACCACGCACTGTGTGGATCTGACCGAGAGCACCATTGAGGCCAACAAGCGTTTCTTCGCGGATGTCAACGATGTTCCCCGCCAGGCTTACACCATGGGAATCAAGACCATTATGAGCGCGAAAACGATCCTGCTTCTGGTCAGCGGCGCGGACAAAGCACAGATCCTGCACGACTGCCTCTGCGGCCCCATCGTTCCCCAGGTTCCCGCTTCCATCCTTCAGCTGCACGGCGATGTGATTGTGATCGCGGACGAGGCGGCAATGTCCAAATTCTAAGTAAAATCGAACATATCGGCATTTCAGGCCGGAATTCTGCCATCAGAATTCCGGCCTTTTTTTGTAAGAAAACCTTAAAACGTTTTTTCCCGCGCTCCGCTATAATAATGATAAGGAGCAACCGACACAGAGGGAGGGATATCTTATGAGAAATAACAGAAGGGCATGGATGGTACCGGCAGTGATTGCGCTGGGGCTGCTTCTGGCCGCCTGCGGACGCCAGGGAATGGAGCATATGACCGGGTCCGGTCCGGCAGAAACGGCGGGTAACGGCGCGGCCGGGGCGCAGGCGGGTAAGGGCGCGCAGGACGGCGACAGCGCTCAGAGCGGCAACGGCGCTGAGGACGGTGACAGCGCTCAGAGCGGCAACGGAGCTCAGGCCGGTAACGGAACGCAATCCGGGACCGGAACGCAGCCGGGTTTTGGCACTCCTGGAACTGACGGAGCACAGGCAGACGGCACGGGAGGCCAAAATCAGACGGGAACCGGCGCTTCCCAGGCAGGCCGTAAGAATACCGGCGCGTCACAGTCCAAAGTGACGGCCGAGATGATCGGCGGCAGCTACTTCAAATCCGGCGACTTCACCTACCGGCTGCGCGTTACGCCCGGCACCCCGGAAAACCCGGATTTTCCCGTGCTGGAATTTGTCAAACGGGACCCCAATTTTTCCAACGCCTTTTCTATGCTGCACACCTTCCGGCTGGATGCCCCGGCTGCGGACGGCACCTACACGCTTACAGACTCGGCGGGCGGGCAGGCCGGAAGTTCCTTCACCATTGACTGGAAGGTGGGCGGACCCGTGGTACTGCATGGGGAAATGGAGGAGGCCGGGACTTACTATCCCGTGGATGGGAACCTGATGATGCCGGAGCTTTTTGCCCGTCCCTTAAACCAGTCGGACCTGATCGGCCTGACCCAGGATGAGTTGAAGCTTATGCGCAACCAGTTCTACGCCGTGTACGGAAGGGAATTTAAGACGGAGGCGATGAAAACTTATTTCGAGAGTCAGCCGTGGTACCAGGCGCGTTTTGGCGCAGACGGTTTTAACGAGCTCCTGCTGGGCGGCCTTGAACGGCGGAATATCGCGTTTTTGAAGGCGGCCGAGGACTCCTTCGACGAAGCGCAGGCGCGGGAGATAAAATCGGGTTACGCGGCCCTGCCACCGGCTCCCTATGAGGACCTGCTGCCGGAGCGCGGCGAAATATGGGTGGAGCTGTACTCCGATGCCGGACATACCGTGGACCGCGGCCTCTACTACCAGGCAAAGGGCACCATTTCCGTCCCCATCACAATCACCCGGGACCAATATATTTCTCTGAATGAAGGAACGCAGCTGGAGCTGGTTTCCGACGGACTCACCGGCGAAACTGTAATCCTCAAACAAGCGCAGGACACCCAGTACGGGGATTATGTGCTGATCGACCCGAAGAATCCCGACGAGGCAAGCGGCACTTACGTCAATTTCTCCTATGAGCCCTATTCTCAAACCTTCAGCATGTGGACGGACAGCGTGGACACGGTGTTTAAGACAGTTTATGAAGGTAACGTATTCGTGTTAAAGGGCGCCTGCGAGGAATATTACAATTACTTCAACCTATCGGAACGTCCACAGGGAGCTGGGGCCTTCCGCGTGATGGAATTCAATGAAAACGCTCCCTATGGCCCGTCGCCCTATATGGGGAACCAACTCGTAACCGATGCCAAGGGGTACGTCAAAGCGCTGTATTTTATGGGCGATTAAAGGCGTATACGTACCTGTAACCGCACATTCAAACACAGATCGGCGCAAAAAAGCGGGCCGGAAGCCCACATCTCACATCCAGGCTTCCGGTCCGCTTTCTCATTTCCGTTTCGTTTCTATCAGGTCATATCTTCAAAATCCGACTCATACTCCAGCACATCCGAATCCTGCTGCTGGATATCCTTGCCCTCAAAGTTTCCGCCGTTCACTTTAACTTTGATCGTCTTAAGCTCGAAGTTGTCGATAAAGGTGTTGCCCACCTCTGCCAAAAGCATGCGGTCGGAACAGCCCTCCTCGCTCTTTAACTGGCTTAAATCCAGCGTCGCCGTGGCTGTCTCGCCCTCGCCCTCGATCTCGAAGCTCAGCACCTTGGTTCCCTTGGTCAGCACGCCGTACTCCACCAGCTTGTCCACCAAAAGCTGTGCATCCAGGCCCTCGGTGTCCAGCGCGTCCATATCCTGGACAATTCCATCGCTGTCGTCGCTGCCATGGTATATCGAAATCACTGCCACCGGCTTCACGTTGGGATCCGGCACCTTGTCGCTGGCTCCGCCTGTGGTCATGGGGATCGTCTCCATATCGGCTGCGGCCGCGGCCGTGGTATTCTCTTTCTGCTTTTCAGTCGTTGGTGTGCACGCTGCCAGTGCAAATGCCATAGCCGCCAGCATAACGCCCATCATCAATTTTTTCATAGTAGTAGTTGCCTCCTTTAGTCCTCTTCAGAAGCCTCTGAACCAGGAATTCAGCTTTGTTACCGCCTTAATCAGAACTTCTAACTCTTCCTCGGTCAATTCATTGATCACGCCGTCGATCATGGCTTTGTGGAATTTGGCGTGGTGTTCAAACACTTCCTTGCCCTTTTCCGAGAGGGAAATCAGTACCACTCTCCGGTCCTCCTCGCTGCGCTGCCGAACAACGTAGCCCTTTTTTACCAGGCTGTTCACGGATATGGTCAGAGTGCCGACCGTCACGGACAGCTCCCTGGCGATGGACGACATATTTTTAGGCGCGTACACGCCGATCGCCTCGATCACATGCATATCGTTGTTCGTTATATCGGGATATCCCAGCGCGCGGACCGCCTTCTGTTCTATCCCCGTAATGTCGCGAAACAGGTTCACCAATACATCGTTCAGCGTCTCGTACGTTCCCACGATTTTTCCTTTCATTTCCCGCTTCAAAAAAGCTTCTTTCTGATTGTACAGTATTTTACAGGTTCGCACAACCCCCAAAATCCTTATGAAATTCTTAAAAGGCTGTGATTTTTTTGTGTCTTTTCCATTTTTATCCAGCTATTCAAATACATACCGCGAAAAGGCCTCCCCGCGCTCCTCAAAATTGCGGAAAATGCCGTAGCTTGCGGCTGCCGGAGACAATACGCAGCTGTGTCCCGGTCTGGTCACGGACCTGGCGGCCCGAACCGCCTCCTCCAGATGGTCCGCCAGGATCAGGCGGTCCCTTCCGGCGAACTCCGGATAATCCCGGCCGATCTCCTCATAGATCCGCCGTCCGGTGGCTTCCATCAGCACGATATGAGGAACCGGACACCCGGACAGGAACTGAATCAGCTCCCCGTAGTCAATCCCCCGGTCCATGCCCCCGATCAGCACGGTGTCCGCGTCCGTCAGGGTTTTCAGCGCCTGGATGGTGGTGGCGCAAATGGTGGAAATGGAGTCGTCATAATATTTCACGCCGTCCCTCTGGCCCAGATACTGAAGGCGGTGGGGCAGCGGCTCGTAGGATTTGAGGCCCTCCGTAAACGCGGCCTCGCCGATGCCCAAAAGTCCGCACACAGCGTACACCACCGCGATATCGAAATAGTTGTGCTGGCCCAGAAGCCGGATCTCCGTCTCCGGGATGCGGTAGCGCCTGCCGCCATAATCCACAAATGTTCCATTTTCGCCGCAGTTATCCACATTGACGTCCGCATCCGGGCAATTTGTCCCCACGCGGATCAGCCGCGATGGGCATTCCCCCGGCTCAGGGAGACATTGCATATTGCATACAAGAATGTCGTCCGAACCCTGGTTGCGGAAAATGCGGTGCTTGGCCGCCACGTATTTTTCCATGGTGCCGTAGTGGTCCAGATGTTCCTCGTGTATATTGATCAGCACGCCGATGTGGGGCGATACCGTCATGTATTCCAGTTGGTGGCAGGACAGTTCAAAGACGATCCTGGTGTCCGGGCCGATCTCCTCCAGGTGGTCGAAGGCCGGAATTCCGATATTTCCCATCACCACGCAGTCCTGCCCCGCGCTCTTTAGCACGTGGTACAGCAAGGAGGTGGTGGTGCTTTTCCCCTTGGTGCCGGTGATGCCGATGATCTGGTCCCGGAACAGGTGGAAAAATAGCTCCGCCTGGGACAAAATGGCGCAGCGGTAGGACTCTATGGGGCGCTCCAGCACGATTCCGGGGCTTTTGAACACCACGTCGTAGTCGTCCAGACAGTTCTGATAATGATCCCCGGTGATCCAGCACGCCCCGTCCGCGTCCACGGCGGCGGGCTTCTGGTCCGCGATATCCACGCAGGCGCAGGTTCCCAGCTGCTTTAAGACCTGCCAGGTGGACTGGCCCTCCCGGCCGAAGCCCAGCAGCAGAACACGTTTATTGTGGACCCATGGGTCGATTCGTTCAATCACGTCATTATCTCCTTATCCTATGGCATTGTCTGTACAAGCCACACAGTTACGCTTTACCAGCGCGGCAAAGGGCTCCGGAACCAGGTTCTCATCGTCGTAATAGGCAAAATACCGGTCTCTCTCAGCCTTTCTTCCCGCATACATTCCAGATTGTTTGTAGTGCCTCAGCAACAGGGGAAGCGGTTCTCCCTCTTCCTCCATGCGGTCAATGGTCAGCACCAGCGCCGCATTGATCTCGTCGCGGCTGCCCACGCACTCAAACGGCTTCTCTTCCTCAATGCCCACCAGTTGATCCAACGTAAACGTCATGGACGAATCCTCCAGCATATTCGTTCCGAAAATAGCCCTCACCTCGTCCGATGTCAGAAATGGCGACAAAATCAAATAGACGAACAGGCACTTGGGGCAGTGACCGCACCAACTGTCCGTCTTGCTGCCTGCATTACAGCTGCGGAATACGCCGTGATAGAGCTTCTGCCTGGCAAAGAACCTGGCAATCTGAAACTCGCTGAGAGGCCTTAACAGACTGAAGTAGTAAGCGCTTCCCGGCAGATATTCCGCCGCATATTGGTGGAAATCCCGTTCAAATTTGAAGCTCTTGGAATATTGATGGTTTACCGTGCTCCCCAAAACCGTACTCTCATTGGCGCTGGATTCATTGGACAGCGCCACATATGGCAGATGCAGAAGCTTCGCCCCGATCAGGCCGGAAAATGCCACCAGGGCGGAAAACGGTGTATGTCCATTCAAATACCCCTTCTGATTCAGCTCCAGCATATTTTGATCCAAAGTGCGTCTGACCTCCATGAGATGACCGCCGTCCAGGCCTGCAACCTCTGCGGTGTGGACAGTAGCACCTCTGGGATTGATGATATATCCGTAGAGCGGCGCGCCGGACTGGCGCAAAAGCTCCAGCGTCACCACAGAGTCCTTGCCCCCGCCGATGGGAACCAGAATGCCGGAAATCTCAGAAGCCACAGTAAAATCTTCTGCCACCTGCTCACAGGCAGTCTGGTCCGCACTGTCCTCGCAGATAATCTCCATAAAATCATCCGGATTTACATTGTCGATCTGATTCACATAGAAAAACTCACCCAATCCATTGTAATACAGGTCTTTCCACCAGCGGATCTGCTTCTCATCCAGTGCGCCTGCCTCCACAACCACCTGGGGGGAACAGGTGATTTTCCAATAGCTGACCAGCTCTACCATGCCCAGCGAAAAGACCATACGTTCCATCAGCCCGTCCACGGCCGTCCCGTCGGCACATTCCGGCCTGGGGAACGTCCAGCAGGGCGCAAATGAGCTGAGCCCTTCGATCTCAAAGTGATATGTAATCCCGAGTGCAGTGCCTGTCTCCTCTATCTCGTATCCTCTGTAGAAAAACCGCGGAAAACGGCGGCGCAGAGTCTCATATTGCTCCATTTTGGCTCCTTTTTCATGACAAAACCCGCTGTATATGCACCGTCCTCTGTACTATGCCGGCGCCGATACACAGCGGATCTCCTATTTTCTTATGGCTATTATAGTAAAAAACCCTGGATTTTGCAATGTTTTCTTTGGCTTCGGCCTTTACATCACCCCCGCCAGCACCACGCTGGCCGCCACCCCCGCCGCGGTTGCGATCAGCGCCCCGGCCAGGGTGTAGCGGGTTTTGGTGATGCCCGCGGCGCCGAAGTACACGCTCATACAGTACAGCACCGTCTCCGTGCTGCTCATCAGCAGGGAGGCGATCAGCCCCAGGTTGGAGTCCGTTCCGAACTCCTTGAAAATGTCCAGCACCAGGCCCGTGGCCGCGGAGTTGGATACCAGGCGCACCAGGATCACCGGCACGATCTGGGGCGGCAGGTGGACCAGGGCCGCAGGGGCTTTTAACACCTCCCCCAGAAAGTCCAGGAAGCCGGAGGCCCGCAGCACCCCCACGGACACCATCAGCGCCACCAGCGTGGGCAAAATGCCTGCCACGGTCCTCATCCCCTCCTTGGCTCCTTCCAGAAAATCGTCCATCACCGGCCGCCCTGAGAGCAGCCCGAACCCAATTATGTAAAATATCATCAGCGGAACCATACATTCCGACAGAAAAATCAATATTTGCATTTCAACACCCCGCGGCTTCCGTCCATCGATGCATCTTATTCCGGAGGCAGCGGTTCCATTCCCACTGACCCAAACAATGGGCTACATCCGCCCGGAGCACTAAAAAACAGCAGCCCCACGGGATTTCCCGCGGGACTGCTGTTTCTGTCGAATTTTCTAAATGATCTGCGCTTCGGACGATCCGTATTCCGCACCGCCCGCATTCCAGGCTGTCCGTGCCGTTTTGCCCGTCGTTTACCGGTCAGGCCGCCGTTTCTTCTGCAAAGCCAGGTACACGCCCATGAGCGCGGTGGAGATCAGCGCCGCAAGCCCTGCGGCCGCATTTACGATCTCGCCGGTCTTGGGCAGTCCAGCCAGCGGTACGTCGTCGTCCAGAATGATGGTCTCGTTGACCGGTGGCTGGGGCAGATTGGCCAGCGGCACATTTTCGTCGTTGATAACCGTCACGCTGCGTTTTCCGGTGGAACCTCCACCGCCGCCTCCGCCGCCGTTTCCGCCGCTGTGGGTGATCTTCTGATCCTCCACCTGGATGAGGCTGTGTTTTGTCCCGTCCGTTGTGAAGGATGGGATGTCGCTGTTGATTTGGTAGCCCGAAGGCGCCGTTTTCTCAACCAGCGTGTAGGTTCCGGCAGGCAGGCGTTTGATCACGAACGCGCCGTTCTCGTCTGTGGTAAACCGGCTCGCTTTTTCCTCCTCCTGAACATACCCGTCAAAGCTTCCGTCCTTCAACAGCACGTAGCCCTTCTGGGATTTGAGGATGAATTCCGCTCCCGCCAGCTTTGTCTCTGTGTTGCTCTTGCTCACCTTCACCACCGTTGTCTCATGAGGGGTGTTGGCGATGGGACCCATGGCGTCGTTCTCCAGCGCCAGCTGGTCCGTGGTGTAGGAAATCGTGCGGTCGGCGCGGCTGATGGTGAACACTCTCACCTCCGGCGCGCTTCCCAGAATATAACCGTCGGGCGCTTTTATCTCGGTCAGCGTGTAGGTGCCGTAGGGCAGTTCCGTCAGGACGGCGGTTCCGTCCGTCGCACCATGTTCCGTGCTGCCCGCAATGGTAAAGCGCAGCGTGGTTCCGTCAACCGTTACCGCCTGAACGCCCGTTAAGCCGTCCGGCTCGCTGTTCGCAGCCTTAGCCAGGTAATTCTCCCACGCGCCCTCCACATTTGTCCTGGACGCAGTGAGCTCAAACCTCGCTCCCGCCAGGGCTGCGCCGGTCTCGCTGTCCGCTTTGGTCACTTTCAGCGTTCCGTCGCCGTATTTGTTGGTGACGCTGGCTTCGGTTACGCCCCACGGGATATACCAGCTGGCGTCCGCCCGGTCCGCGGACATGGGCCGGATATTGGAGCTGGCCACAGCGCCGTAGGTCATATAGTCGTCCGGGGTGGACTCTTCCACGATCACGTAGTACAGATAGTAGTAAAGTCCCTCGAACTTCAGGGTTCCGTCCGCTCCGGTGGCCCCGCGGCCCACAAACTTGCCGCTGCCTTCGTTCGCTTTTCCTGTGTCAAAGGCCCTGGCTTCTTCCTCGTTGTCAAAGGGGCCGTACAGGGCGAATTCCGCCCCTTCCAGCGTTTCCTTCGGATCTCCCTCCCCGTATTTGGTGATGGTCAGATCGCGGTAGGGAATCAGGCCGAAATCCTTGGTCTGATCCCAGTTCTCCGTGTCGCCCCACAGGAAGAATTGTTCGGAGACATAGCTGTCCGCCGTGCCGTTGGTCACAAAGTTGTTGTCCTGAGTCTCGCTGGGGTACGTCCCCGCCTTCAGCTCAGAGGGTTTGCGCGACATGCCGCCTTCGGCGTTGGAAATGCCTTTGCCGTTCACCGTTGTCGCGGTTTTCTTTAAATACATTCCGGGAATGATGTCGGCGCTCCCGTCGCCCCCGGTGATAATGGTCAGCCGGTTTGTCTGAGGATTCAGCCCCTTTAACGCGCCGGGCTTGAGTTCGTTTCGGATCGTGTTGAGCGCTCCGTCGTCGTCCATGGCCGCGTACAGGTTTTCCTCATCGTGAGGCTGCGCAGGCAGCAGGCCCGAGAACAGGAACCGTCCGGTCCGGTCCAAAACGCCCGAAGGCTTCGCCGTCTCGTTGGGTACCGCCGGGATCGCCTGGGATACGGAGGCCACGGACACCGTGTTCTTCTCCTCGCCGCTGGTGTTCAGCCTGATTCTGAAATACTGGTTTTCCACCAGCTTCTGCAGATCGGACATGGACGTTCCGTACTGGTCGTCGTCCTGGAGTCCGTTGCCGTTGGCGTCGATCCAGATCCGGCCGCCCACACCTACTCTGGCGGGGGTCAGCACGGCCTGAACCATGTTGCTGGTCACATCCTGGAACGCCAGCTCCTCCGGGTTTTCGTTGGACATATGGTAGTAGGACATGGAGAACCGGTTCACCGCGTAGGTGTAAGCGATGCGCTCCAGCTCCTGGGCCGAGTTGATCTCCTGCACATCCGCCTTGAATTCCAGCACGGCGCTCTCGCCCGTCTTCAGATGTTGATCCTCGGGGAGCGTGATATCCGCCATCACCGCAACCGGGTTGGTTCCGGTCCAGTTATCCTGCAATACCCAACCGTGATCTTCCGGGTTCTCGTATTTCTTCAGCACGCTCTGGTCCATGGCCGTCTCGCCGTCCCCGGTAAAGTAGTAAATCCGGTAGTTATCCGGTTCGATCACCGTTTTCGCGCCCTCCGCGTCCACTTTGTACACGGTAAACGCAGTGCCGCCGTCCACGTTGAATCTCCACTGGCTGCTTCTGCTGGTTCCCTTGAAGTCCTCCATCTCGCTGGGTCTGGGCAGGGAATCCGCCAGGCGCAGCCTGGTGATCACCGTCTTGTTGGCTTCCGCCGACGTGTTCTTGGCAATCAGATGATAAATGATGCTGCCGTTCTCGTCGGGCGTTACCTTGGCGCTCACCGGCTCGGACACGAAGGCGCTGTCCAGGTTGCCCTTACCCTCCTTCAGAAGGGTGATGTCGGAGTTGGTGTTAAATGTGTTCTGCCGGTAGTTGTAGGTGTAGCCGTTGGCCTTGTTCCACAGTCCCAGCGTGTCTTTTGCAATGTCGTTGATGTCCGGGTATTCATTGGGCCAGTTGGTTCCCGTTTTCTCTTCCTGCCACTTGAAGGTGGCTCCGCCCGGGTTGCTTGCGAAAATATCTTTGGTCAGGCGGCTGGTGACATACATGGAATCCGTGGCGGCCCCCGTGTTGTTGATCACCGCGTTGCCGACCTCGGCCTCAAAGGTCACGACCACCTTATCGCCGTTTGTCAGGTTGTGGTGCGGCAGCGATACCACCAGATACTCAATTCCCTCGCTGTCGTAAATCACACTGATCTGATCCGGCTCGATCTCCGTACCGTTCATGCGCACTTTGACCGTGTCATCCACAGCGTTTACGCCGATGGGCAGCCGGTTTACAAAGACCGGTCCCACCATCTCGCTGCGGATCGATTCGCCGCTGACATTTTCCAGCGTCATGGTGTAGGTCAGCTTGTCGCCCACCTTGATATTGCCGGTGGCGGTATCCGCGGGCCTGGTGTTGTTGGCCACGTCCAGCCGTGTGGAAACGGTGGGAATATCCGGCTCCAGCACACGGACATCGTCAAACGAGTCTCTGCCCATGGTGTATTCCTGGTGGGTTCCGTCGCTTAAATATTTGCTGTACTTCACCGCCACATTGGCGCTGTTGCGGATCCTGCCGATGACCTGGACCGCCTGGGAGTTGTACGGCTGCTGGTACAGCACCGCCTCTGCCCGGATGGTTCCGGGGTTGAAATTCTGGCCCAGGGCGTAACCGCTCTGCTCCTTCATCCGCGCGTCCTCGTAAGTGACCGTAAAGCCCTTCACTCCCGCTTCCGCTCCCAGATCCAGGGTCCAGCTGTCCTGCAGGTCAAACGTGTGCTCATAGGTGTTCTGGGAGCCGTCAAAATGCTCCGTGGTAACCGTCGCGGTGATAGCTCCCGCCTCCACGGCCACCTCGTCCCGGACAATAAAGCTGTCGTGGGACGGCATGGGAATCACCAGCTCCGTGAAGGAGTAGTTATCCCTTGTGTAAATATCGTAGGCCAGGTCGTTTCCATCCGGCCCTTGCATGGTAAGCCCGGTGTCGGTCAGCGCAAAGCGCTCGATGGTTCCGTTGTTTCCCTTGCCCGTAATCTCATCGCCAAGGACCGGCGTGAGCTCATAGCGCACCGTCTGGCCGTCGTTCCACCACAGGTTCTCCAGCACGCCTTCGCGGCCCGCCTCAACCTCCTGGCCGTTCACAGCCGCAACCTGTTTGTTCAGCTCCACGGTGGGAGCGATGCGCAGGTTGGAGAATTCATAGGTGTTGTTGTTCGCTTCATCCGGCACCGTGATCTCCCGCCGGGTGATCACCCGGCTGTCGTCCGGAATCAGGTTGTAGCCGGAGCCGGTTTTCGTCTCCACCAGCGTGTACGTTCCCGCTTTCAGCGGTATTTTCACCTGGGTGTAGTTCTCTCCGCCAACTCTAGCGGTCTGAACCGTCTCCTGCCCGTGAATCATGACTACGCCGCCGTTGGCATCCAGAATCTGGAACTCGGCTTCGGGAGCCGGGCCGCCGTTGGCGTCGGTCTTTTGGATGGTCACCATCTGTGCCGGGCGGTTGTAAGCCTCAAACCCGAAGGTCTGGCCCGCAGACATTCCTGCCAGCACGTAAAGTCTCCTGCCGTCCTGCTCCGCGGTCTCCTCCATCTTCACGCCGTCCAGATATATGCCGTCCAGCGCGTAATTTTCGTAGGTTCCGCCGGTAATGTCGTACTCGTACAGAGCGTACTGGCGGTCCGCCAGCTTAAGTCCGGTCCATTTGATGGTTCCGTCCGCATCCGGCTCCCTGGTCTCGCCCACCTTGGTCCAGCCGCTTCCGTCCTGGGCCGTGTCGCGCACATACAGGTCAAATTTCACACCGGACTTTTGGATGGTTCCGGCTTCCGGCCCTCCGTACACATCCGGGTGCTTGATCAGGCTGATGTCCACGCCACTCTCATTTTGAATGGTCAACAGACCGGCGTTTTCCGGCGTCTCATAACTTAAGTGCTGTCCCGGCAGCACGGTGACTTTCACCGGCTCCGCCTTGCGCACATAGTGTTCCGGCGCGGTAACTTCAAATACATAGTAGTCCGTCCCGGAAATGCTTCCGGCCGGGATATTGGTCAGCCGGTAGATTCCCTGGCCCAAATCCGCGAAGGTGCCGATTCTGGCCGAATCCGCAGGCAATCCGGTGCCGCTCACCGTCTGATCGGTGGCGTACAGCGCGAAAACGGCTCCCGCCAGCGGCGCATTGCTGTCCTTGTCAACCTTGAGCAGCGTGATGTCCGCCCTGGCCAGACGGTTGGTGACGGTGATTGCAACATCCGCCCTGGTTGTAAATCCGGGCAGTTCGATGTAGGTCACGCCGCCCTTTGTCACGGTATTAAGCGCTGTCCCTGCCGCGTCCTGATTGTCGGCGGCGGCGACAAAATTCCAGTCCTCAGACTTTACAACCGTCTCCGCGAGATAGTAGTGGACGCCGTCCGCGGTTTCTTTGGCGGTAAGCTGCGGGATGCCATCGATTATACCGGTGTGGCCGTCCTTTGACATCACTTCCACGCTCCTGCCGGTATCGGCAAGCGCGCCGTCCGCCGTTCCCTTGTAAAGCCTGAAGGTGACGGTATCCGGCAGAACGTTTTTGTGATCCGTGAGTCCGGCGTAATCCAGATTCTTTGTGACGGCCAGGGACACGTCGTGGGGATTGGTCACAACCGCTTCGGGGACAACCCCTGCTACGGTGTGGTCTGCACCCATATCGGCGACTACCGCCATGTAGAACGGTTCCTGTCCCGCGGTGTAGCCCTCCGGCGCGTTGGTCTCCGTAATCCGGTACCAGCCGGGATCCAGATGCTCCATCAGGAGTTCGCCGTCAGCGTTGGTCTTTCCGGCAGCCGTTTCTGTTCCCCATTTTCTTCCAGCCAAATCCTGAAGCAAGGTCGCGTCTTCAACCAGACCGGGCTGGCGGACCACATAGGCCTCGCCCTTGGAACCAACAATATCGCCCTTGTTTGCGTTAAACGGCAGATAGCTGTATTTAAACTCTGCACCCGCAAGTTTGACCTCCGGGTCCTCCGCGTCTGTCTTGATCAGCTTCAGGCTGCCCTTCTGCGGGTTGTACAGCTCCATGGACACCTGGGACTCATATGGGTACGTCTTGAGCTTATCCCGCTTCTGAATCTGTGGCGTGCTCCCATTCTTGGTGCGGGAGAATCCGATGATCAGCTGATTCTGATTGTAAATGCCAAAGTATTGAATCGAGGTGTTCTGCGGCTGTCCGGACTCGGTAATGGTGTAAGCGCCGGGAGCCATGTTGTCGATTCTCACAGTGGTTTCGTCGGCAGAATCTTCGTTAAAGATTCTGGTATACTTTGTGCCTCCGTCCTTAAAGGTCAGCGTCAGACCTGCCAGGTCCACATGTTCTCCGCCTGCCTTTTCCGCCAGCACACGTTTCGTGATCTCCAGATTCGGCTTCTCCGGGTTATACACGTTCACCACGTTGCGCTCTGAGGCGTTGACGGTGAACTCGCGGCGCCAGTCCTGACTGTTGTACATGTTAAAGTAACGGTCTTTATTGGCTTTGCCCAGATTTGTCTCAACCAGATAGTATTTCCCTCTGGGCAATCCGTCCTCGAACAAATACCGGCCGTTTACCGTGCGGATGGAGGTATCGGCCATATAGCGCTCATATTTACCGGTTTCATAATTATACCGGTAAAGCTCCAGTATCACCTGGTTCAGAGGCGCAGCGTCCAGTCCGTCCATCTGCTCCAGCTTGGCGTCGGTGATCGCTCCTCCGGTGGCCCCAAACAGCTCCTCCGTGGGATTGTATCCCCAAACGTTCAGCTCCACCCGGTAGCCTTCCAGCTGGGTGTTAATCAGGCGCTTGGACTCCGGATCACCCTCGCTCCAGAAATAGCTGGTATCCACCGGCGTGTTCCCGGCAAAGGCGACCGTCAGGGTCTTGGAGCCGTCCATCATTTCCACGCGGTCCGGCGCGCTGATCTCAACCAGCTCAAAGCTGATCTCATGAGTCTCGAAATTAACCCACTTCAAAATCTCCTCGTCGGTTCTTCCGGCCGATTTCAGCGCCTCCACAATCCGGTCGAAATACAGCATCTCGGACATGGCCTGGCCGGTCTTGTCGCCGCCGTTCCACTGGTTATCCAGTCCGGTTTCCAGGGTGGCGACGGTGATTCCGCCCACGCGCAGCTGGAAGGTCACTCCGCCCAGAGGCGTGTATTCCTTCTGGCCGTCCCGCTCTGTTTCCAGCCACTTGTTCAGCTTCACATAAGCGGTGTTGATTTCGCCTATTCCGGTGCCGCTCATGTCGTAGTTAAACGCGGCGGCGGTTACAGTGGCGTTTTTCTCATAGGGAACTACCTTTACCTTGGTTTCGTCCGCCCGTACATAAAAACCGTTCTCATCCAGCTCAAAGCCGCTCAGCTGGTCCGCGGGCACAAAGGCGATGATCTGCGGCCGGTCGCCCCAGGAATAACCGGGGCCGGCGCTCACTTCCTTCAGCCAGAAAATATTTCCCGGACGCACGATGGTGGTGTCGAACTCGCCGTCCACCTGCTGTCCGCCCAGCCCATTCAGCTTGGTGCCCGTCTCGTAAACGTCGATCAGGGTGCCGCCGTCCAGCACGGCTTCCAATCCGCCGGCCAGCGGGGTCTCATGGAACTCAAACCTCGCCCCGTTCACGTCTTTGTGCGGGTTCAGCTCTTCAGCGTAAAAGGTGCGCGAAGTCCCTTCATACTCAAATGTAACCGGCGTCCGGTTCTCTGTGTTTTCATTGTATAATACGCGGTCCGCGTACTTGTGGAGGTTGAACTGCAGCCAGGGGCGCTCATTCAGGATTTCTCCGCTCCGGTTTACCTCAATCTCACCAGCCGCCTGGACGGGGAAGAACACATAGTTGTAATCGCCGCCCATCAGCGCTCCGTCCGCGCTCACATCCAACTCTTCGGGGTAGGCGCCGCTGGTCTTTGTCAGAATGACTTTCCCGTCCTTTGGCTCGTAGCCCGATACGCCCTCGCCCTCTACCACAAAATATGCCAGCTTGCTGTCCAGCCCCTTAAACATGGCCGCTGCCGCCGCCTCATCCGAGGCGCCCGCCGCTACCAGCTGTGCTTTCCCGGCCCCGCCGGTCTGATCCCACTTGTACAGAACCAGGTCCACTCCCGGCAGCTCGTTCTTGATGTCGCGGTGGTCGAACTGGGACTCCCATTTGTCGGTCCAGAACTTCCTTACCGTCAGATTGACGGCCAGGTTGTTGACAAATTCCAGGGTGTGGCCGGTTGTGTCAACTGTTGTCAGCAGGTCCTTCTGGTCCAGCTGCACCGCGTACTCCCTGCCCTTATCCAGGGTATAACCGCTGGGAGGCGTGATCTCCCGCAGGCGGTAAGTGATCTTGTCGCCGTTATCGTCGTAGATCGCCACACCGCCGAACGTGACAAATCCCGTCTCCTTGTCGGAGGTCTGTCTGCCGATCTCCACATATTTGACTCCGGCCAGCTTTTCCAGCGCAATCACGGCTCCGCCCAGGGGTTCGCCGGTATTTCCGCTTTTCTTAATCGCGCGGATTGTCCCCACGTTCTTGTAGTTGATCACCTCCACGCTGCCGGTCGCAACCTCTTTCCCGGACTCCTTCACCTGGATCGGCCCGTAATAAAGATTCTGCCGGCCGCTGTCCATAAAGTATTTCAGGTCAGCGTCCTTCCTGTGGTCGCCGGTTTCCAGATACGTGGCGGGATCAATGTGACCGGCCGGGACAGACTTTTCCTTCACATAATAAGTTCCCGCTTTGAACCAGTAATTTCCATCATCGGATTTGATGGTCCGTCCGGTTGACTTAAACTGGCCGTCTTCCTCCGTAAATACCTCGAATTCAACGTCCGTCAGCCTGGAATCCTTCGTCAGCAGGTCGTTTAAGTCGATGGTTCTGGACTGCTTCACCACCTGCAGCCTTGACAGCCGGCGGTTCACAAAGGTGGTGAGATTCCCGCCCTTTGCCTCCTGAACACCGCTGCCCATGGATATTTCCGGGCGTTTTGTCAGGTCGATGATCTGGTAGAATCCCTTTTCATCGGACTGGTTTTCCTGGCCCTCGTATCCTTCGTAGCTTTCCGGGTGCTTTGTCTCGTAAACCTTATACTGGTATCCCAGATCCAGGTATACCGGCTTTCCGTCGTTGCGGACCGTTACCGGCTGGCCTGCGGCCCCGGTTTTGTCCCCGTCCATCTGGTAAATGGTAAACTCAAACTGAGTTTCCGGATCGCTGTCCGTCCAGATTACCGTTTCTTTGGCGCTTCCATCCCGCTTCTCAATCCAGACCGGAAGCTTCTGGGCCACGTTGTAAGCGTAAGCTCTCACAGTGGAATCCACGATCAGCTCAAACGGCCCCGCCAACATCGCCGCGTCATGGGACACACCGTCAATGACAGCGCCCGTCACGGTCTGCAGCCGGTTCTCAGAGCCGCTGGCGTATTCTGAATCAAAGACCTCCAGCCGGGTTCCGGACTGGGGCATCTCATACCAGTAGTATTCAATCTTGCTTCCGTTGTCGGTCCAGATGTCCAGATCGGAGAACACGATATTTCCGTTCTCATCGGTCTGCCCGCTTCCGACCAGATCGTACCGGCCTTCCCCGGTTTTTCGCAGCAGCTGGAACTCGGCCGCGGCCGCGCCTGCTTTTTCGGACGTAATCCAGGACTTCCGGTCATCCCCGGACGCCCCGTATCCGGCGTTGTACTTGGTCAGCGCGATGTTGCTTCTGGGAATATTTGTAATATTTATGGTCTGCACGGGAGCCGGTTTGCCCTGCTCCCTCGCCTCCTCCAGGGTGAATTCCCTGGAAACCACCTGGCGTGCGTCCGGATCGAAGGTCTGGTAGTACGCCCCGTCTCCCACATTGTAGGTCTTGGAGGTGTATGCCTCCGGCACGCTCTCCACCACGCGGTACACGGTGGCTTCCGCAAACTCCGTTATCCCGTTTCGATAGACCGGAAGGTCCAGGTAAATCTCCCCGCTGCCGTCCAGCGAAAGGGGATCCCCGTATTTCAGCCAGTTTTCCCCGTCGCGGTACTCAACCTGGAACCGGCCTGCAAAGGCTTCCACAGCCTGACCGCCGAGCTGCACCCTGGTCTCCTGCTCCTGCCCGGGCTTCGCCAGCCACTTGACCACTCTGGCCGCGGACTGGTTGGGAAGGTTATAGAGAACCTCCTGGTCTGCTCCGCCCTTGCGGGGACGGGCGATCCTTCCGGCCTCCACCTTCACGTCGTATGCGGTGGAATCCAGAATGTAGCCGTCGGCTGTGCTCACTTCCTTCAGTGTGTAAGTTCCTGCATCCAGCGGGAAAAAGCTCACGATTCCGTCTTTGCCGGACGTGGCGGTTCCCAGACTCTCCCCCTGCCCGTCGAACAGCTCGAAGGTTACGCCGCCAAGGGGATCGGCTTTTTCGGAAAGTCCGTGGTTGCGGTACTCGTACCCATACTTGGCAAACTGAAGCCCGCCGCTCTGAACTGCGTTTTTAAATGTCACGGTTTTCTCGTCATCCAGCTTTACCGTAACCTCAAAATACGCCTGACCCCGGCTGTCAAGCTCCATACCCGGACCGGGCTGGGTTTTCTCCGGCAGCTCCGTCTCCGTGATCCGGTAGGTGCCCGGTTCCACGTAGAAGGTCAGACTCCCGTCGGTTCCCTGCTCCGGGACCTCCCCATCCAGGCTGTCCTGCACGGGATTGATGGCAATGTTCTCCAGGTCTTTGTAAGCTCCGCCTTCCAGTACCTTGGGGGAATAAACCTGGAATGTGCCTTCCTCATCCTGTTTCTCAAGGGTAAATCCGGCATACCCCTCATAGTAACCGCCATATACTCCGTCAAAGGGTACTTCCCGGGTGGTCAGCTCTCCGGCCTCGTTGAGATCGGGGATCAGCAGATTCTTTTTCAGCCGGATGGCGCTGCTTCCCTCCACGAACTGGTAATAGCCCCTGGCGTCATCCTGAATCTGAAGTCTGTTTCCGCCTCCGTTGACGTTTGCCAGAGTGTAATCGATTGTGACGTCATTTTTTACCTGATAGGTGGCCCCGTCCTCTACCTGGGGATCCCAGAAATCCAGTTTGAAGTTATCCCGGGCGTAATAAGCCGTCACCTTATACCGGGTAAGCGCCGGGGCGCTTCCGTCGGTCTCATATAAGCCCGTATCCTCGCCCGGATGTCCGGCCGCCGCATACTGCTCCGTGGTGATCACCGCGCTGTTTAGAACCGGTTCCTCCGCAACCAGGGGAGAGCCGTTGTTTGCGCCCTCGGGCACAAGCTCAACCTTTAAGGGCGCGATATCCGTGGGATTGCCCTCTTTGTCGTGGAGCGTGAGGGTATCCGTGAGCCGGTAGGACTCAAAGGGCACGCGGCCCGGCCTGAAATAGTTGGCATCGCCCACAGCGGGCGCGCCGGCCTGGTCCAGGCCCACGGTGATCTCAAATTCAAATTTAACTGCATCCTGCCCGTTCAGGGACACCTGCTCCCCGACTCCGTTTAAGCTGGTGATCTCTTTGTTGACGGCCCAGACATCCGGCGAAGCCAGCTCCCACTGGTACATCTCCTCGGTAAGCTCCTCGTCCAGGGACTCCCTCTGCCCGTAATCGCAGAAGGCGTATTCCACCGATGAGGAGGCGTCCGTGGGATCTACGGCGGTGACAAAACCGCTGTACGCCGCAGACCAGATATTGCTCATCTCATAGGCCGTGCCGATCCCCGATCTGCCGTTTCCGGCAAAGTAGGCTTTTAGCACCATCTTGCCGGAGGCGCTTTCATCTGAAACCGGAATGTTGTAAATGGCGCTTTCTCCCGCTTCCTGGCGGTAGACTGCCTGCTGGGGCAGCACCAGCTCCCTGGGTACGGTCAGAATAATGGTTCCGCGTTTCACCTCGTTGGGCGTGTAAAGGCTGACTGTGCCTCCGTTGTACGAATAGGGCGGAACCGCGTTCATCGCATAGTTGACGGTGAGGTGGAACTCCTCGCCCGCCATGATCTCCCCGGTTTTGTCGGGGGACACGGCGATGCTTCCCACCACCACCTGATTGTCCTCAGCGCTGTCGGGATCGCCCAGGGCCTCGGTCACCGCCTCAAAGAAAGGCGTGCTGGGCACCAGCGTAAGCCGCGTGCTCTTAATCATCCCGGCTCCCACTCTGCTGACGATTCCGCCTTCCTCCTGAAGGCTTTCCATGACTTCCTCAGTGGCATCCTCGTCAAAAGACAGGCTTACCAGGCCCGCGCCCTCGTCCTCCTCATCATCGTCGGAGCTTGTAACCAGATATCTCTCACGGACGGATCTGGAAAGCTCCTGCGGCTCATCCGCCTCCGGTTCCTTCTCCGTCTCTTTTTCCGTGGGTTCGGCTGCGGGAGCCTCGGTCTCCGGCTCTTTTTCAGCTTCTGTCTCAGTCTGTGATTCGGTCTCAGGCTGCTCCTGGGTCTCCTGGGACTCCTGGCTTCCAGTCTCTTCGGAGGGCGTCTCCGCCCCGCCGTTTTCTGCGGGTTCCTGCTGGTCCGCTCCCCCTGCCGGAGCCTCCCCTTCCGTACCCTCAGCCGGATTCTGCCCGTTGTCTCCCTGGGCCGGATCCTGTGTTGTATTCTCCTGTCCTGATTGCCCCGCCTGTCCGTTATCCGGCTGGGCCGCGGGCGCTTCGGTTTCCTTCTCCTGCGCGGATGCGTTGGAATCCGTGGCCTTCACCGCGTTGGAATCCGTGGCGATGGTAAAGTCCTCATTGTCGCCCACCACCTTGAACTCCGAGCTGGTGGCCTCCCCGATCACCATGGTGTCGCTGTCCAGCACCACCTTGTACTCCACCGGCTTATCCCCGGCGTTTACGGTGTAGATTTCCAGGAAGTCGATCAGGCACTCGTCCTCATCCACCTCTGCATCCTCGTCGTAAAAGTCGATATCCAGGCCGTCCTTCTCCGCATAGATCAGGCACAGGCTTGCGCCGTTTCTCTGCTTCTTGATCAGAATCTTCCCCTCGGTCAGAGACAGAATCTCATCGAGAACATTCTGCTTTTTGGTCTCGCCTTTAAAGGGGATATCCTTCAGCTCCAGCTCGGGACGCCTCTCCGGGTCCCGGTCCAGAATCCGCTCAATCTCCTTTTCCGTTATTTTGATCACCCGCTGTCCGGTGGTCTCCTTTGTCTGGGACTGGGCCGCGTAGCCTACCTGGGATAAATTCCCGGAAACCATCGCGACCACCAGAAACCAGGCTAGCAGCCTCATTTTCCAACTGATTCGCTTTCTCATACCTCTCACGAACTGCGCCTCCTTATATCCTTCATGATCCATAGCAGGGTAAAATTTCCTAACATACCATTACAGTATAGCAGTCGGCGGTTACAATACGGTTACTTTTTGGGCTTTTTCCGAATATAAAGTACACAACAAAAAACCGGCCCGGGCAAATCCTCTGATCTGCGCGGGCCGGTTCCTGACCGGCGTTAACTGATTCGGTTGATTGTCACGGATAAAGCCCCAGTCCCTTGCTCACGTTCACCACAAAATCCTGGACATTGGTCACGATACTTTTGGCCGACAGGCTTCCCCGGTCGCCCAGCTTGTTCACTGCAAACTCGGACACGTCCACGCTGTAAAAATAAACCTGGCGCACAGTCCCGTCGGGCATCACCCGGAAGGACGGGGTCATGTTGCCGGTGGCGATGGAGTGAAGGGTGGTGGCCATACAGATTACGGTGGTGGCTTTGCGGATGCATTCCCGCATGGCGTCCTGACCCTCGTACACATTGGCGTAAACCTCGGGCAGGGGGCCGTCGTCGCGGATGGAACCCACCAGCACAAAGGGCACCTGCTTTTTCACGCAGCTGTACATGATGCCGTTGTCGATGCCTTCCTTGTCGATGAATTCCGGGATGGAGCCGTGAAGCTTCACCTGGTTGATGGTGTCGATGTGGTTGTAATGGCCGTTGGGCTGGGTGTGCTGGGTGTAGATGTTCTGGCCCAGGGCGGTTTTTAAGTAGGCCCCCTCCAGATCGTGGGTGGCCAGGGCGTTTCCGGCCAGCAGGGCGTCCACGTAGCCGTTCATCACCAGGCGGGAGAACGCCTCCCTGGAATCGGAGTCAAAGGCGCAGGCCGGGCCCATGACCCACACCACGTAGCCGTGATCCCGCTCGTATTTGAGCAGATCATAGATATTGTCGTAGTCCTTGGAAAACGCGGTCTCGCGGGTTCTTCTCTGGCGGAAGGCAAATGTCTCGTCGTGGCCGCCCTCCCCCGCGTCAAAGCCGTTGGGGTACACAAAAATACCCTCCTCGCAGTTCTCCGTCCGCCCGGTAAACACCAGATCCCCCTGTTTCAGGTTGCGGAACTCCCGCACCGCAATCGTCCCGTTCTCGTACACGGCCACGCAGTCCATCCGGCTCTCCCCGGCCAGCAGCCAACGGCCGTCCACCTTGAAGTATTCGGGAAATATGGTGGTGGCGTGGTAGTTCCCGGGCGCCACCCGGTCCCTGGGAGCCGGTGCCATGGCCGCGTCCGGCGCGTTTACAAACATTTCTCCGGAAAAATCCGGGGCTGCGTATTTTACCAATTCAAATGGCATATTGAGTTTCTCCTTTTCCTTTCGTTCCCGTACTACCCCTCCACAAACAGCGGCGTGGAATAATACCGGTCCCCGCTGTCCGGCAGCAGCACAACAATCGTCTTTCCGGCGTACTCCTCCCGACGGGCCAGCGCAATGGCCGCGTACAACGCCGCGCCCGAGGAGATTCCCACCAGCATGCCCTCGGTCCGCGCCAGAAGCTTGGCGCCTGCAAACGCGTCGTCGTCCTCCACGGTCACGATCTCATCGTAAATGCCGGTGTCCAGAACCTTGGGCACAAACCCGGCGCCGATTCCCTGAATCCCATGAGGCCCGCTCCTCCCTTGAGAGAGCACCGGGGAACCGGCAGGTTCCACAGCCGCCAACCGGATCTGGGGATTCTTGGACTTCAGATAACGGCCGACCCCCGTCAGCGTTCCGCCTGTGCCTACTCCGGCAACAAACAGGTCCACCCTGCCCTCTGTCTGCTTCCAAATTTCCGGCCCTGTAGTTTCAAAATGCGCCTGCGGATTGGCCGGATTGTCAAACTGGCCGGGAATAAAGCTGTTAGGCGTCTGCGCCTTCAGTTCTTCCGCCTTCCGAATCGCGCCGGCCATCCCCTCGGAACCGCTGGTCAGGACGATCTGTGCCCCATAGGCTTTCAACAGGTTTCTGCGTTCCACACTCATCGTCTCCGGCATCGTCAGGATCAGCCGGTATCCAAGCGCCGCCGCCATCGAAGCAAGCCCAATAC